>Ga0208594_1000003_pt1 | contig 141491 bp, 135 predicted proteins | sample LakMenEpi14Sep10_FD_150699 | JGI IMG/M metagenome (GOLD analysis project Ga0208594, IMG submission 150699) | Freshwater microbial communities from Lake Mendota, WI - 14SEP2010 deep hole epilimnion (SPAdes) | ecosystem: Environmental > Aquatic > Freshwater > Lake > Epilimnion/Euphotic zone ...
ATGGCCCGATCGGGGTTCGTGGGTGAGGTGACCCTTGACGCCGTGTTGCCGGGTGTCGGGGCGCTCGTCGCCATGATCGGCCTGCTCGGGTGGTTCGCCTGGCGGGGGTTCCGGCGGCTCGAGGGCTGAGGATGCGCCGCCTCCGCCCATGATTGCTCTAGCGTCGGGAACGCTGCGCCCACCTTTGGCCGCAGTTCGATGTTGTCTAGGTGCCCGTCACTCAGGAGGTCCACACCGTGTCCCGTCGTCCCCTTCTCGTCCTTGCCGCTTTGGCGGCCCTTGCGCTCGGCGCAGCGGCGTGCAGCACCAATGAATCTTCCTCCAACAGCACCACAACGGCTGCGCCTTCCACGACCGCCGGCGGATCCTCCTCAACCTCGACGACGGCAGGCTCCACGGGTGACGATTGCACCCGCGGTGACATCATCTCCGCAGCGCTCACCAAGGTCGACCCGGCGTTCGACCTCATGGACAGCTTCGGGTGTGAGGACGGCTACGCCTGGGCATGGCTGGCCAACGACAGCACCACCCCCGCCACCCTGCAGTCCGTGATCCTCGAGGACCGCAACGGCGAGTGGGTCCCCCTCGACCTTGGCAACATCTGTGGGACGGCTTCGGCCGGTTACCCGCCCGAGGTTCTCGAGAAGGGCTGCGCCTACCAGACACCCGCTCAGCCCACCTCGACGACTGCAGCGTCGTAACCACCTCCACGGTGGATTCCGACACCATTGATGTTCTCGGCGGTAACCGCCGATTGCGTCGGGTGTCCGCACCGTTGATCGACAGTGACCGCCCTGCGGTGGAGGCCCTGTTGGGTCGTCCCCCGCAGGGCGAGTTCACTGTGGTCGTCCGCGACGCCCAAAGCGGTGCCCCAGTCGTGTTGTGCAATGCCCCGTTGCTCGATGACGGAACCCCCATGCCGACGCGGTACTGGCTCGTCGACCCTGAGCTCAACCGGCTGGTGGGGCGCCTCGAGTCGGCTGGTGGTGTCCGTGCCGCCGAGGCGGCCGTGGACCCGGTGGAGCTCGCCACCGCCCACGAGCGGGCCGCCGCCGAGCGAGACGCCGCCCTGCCCGCCCATCACCGGGGGCCGACGCCGTCGGGAGGGGTAGGCGGCACCCGGCGCGGGGTGAAATGTCTCCATGCCCACTATGCGTGGTGGCTGGCGGGGGGTGAGGACCCGGTGGGGGCATGGGTCCACGAGCGCCTCGGTGTCGGAGACGACGAGTCACTGGCCTAGCGTGACAGTGATGTCCGACGCACCCGAACTGGTCGCCGCCATTGACTGCGGCACGAACTCCACTCGCCTGCTGGTGGCGCGCCGCACCGCTGAGGGGTTCGACACCGTCGACCGTCGCATGACCATCACCCGCCTCGGTGCCGGGGTGGATGAGGCCGGCCGGCTCGCCGAAGACGCGATTGCGCGCACGGTGGCGGTACTGGCCGACTACCGGGCGGTCATTGACGAACACGGACTGGTCCCATCGGTGAGCACCGTGCGCGCCGTGGCCACCTCGGCGGCCCGTGACGCCGCCAATCGCGAGGAGTTCTTCGATGCCGCCGAGACACTCCTCGGCGTGCGACCCGAGTTGCTCAGCGGTACCGACGAGGCGGCCCTTTCGTTCGCCGGGGCCACCGCCGACCTCGATCCCGCCGATGCCCCGTTCCTGGTCGTCGACATCGGGGGCGGCTCCACCGAGTTCGTGTTGGGGTCACGCACCGCCGACGGGTACGAGGTGTCGGGCAGCCTGTCAGTGGATCTGGGATGTGTCCGGGTGACCGAACGTTTTCTCGCCGGTGACCCACCACGGCCCGAGGAACTCTCCGCCGCGTTGTCCGTGGTGCAGCTGCATCTCGACGACGTCATGCGGGAAGTGCCCGGTGCGGTCGATGCGCACACCCTCGTCGGTCTCGCCGGCACGGTGAGCGCCACCGCAGCGGTCGAGTTGGGTCTCGCCACCTACGATCGCGACGCCATTCATCATTTCGTGTTGACCAAGGCGGCCGTGGAGGACGTGTTCCGCACCCTCGCCACCGAGCGGGTTGATGACCGACGTCACAACCCTGGGCTCGAACCGGAACGAGCTGACGTGATCGTGGGCGGGTTGTGCGTGCTGGTGCAGACGATGCGGACCCTCGGGTTCGCTGAGTGTCTGGTCAGCGAGGCGGACATCCTCGACGGACTAGCCATGTCGCTGCTCAACCGCAACTAGCGTTGACGACGTGAGCCAGATGGATCGTGTCCTCATGGGTCCCGGACCGGGTAACCCCTACCCGGAGGTGACCGAGGCGCTGGGTCGGCCGCTCATGGGTCATCTCGACCCGGCCTTCCTGGCGCTCATGGACGAGACCAACGAGCGGCTCCGGGCGGTGTGGCGCACGACCAACCCGCTCACCTTCGCCCTGTCGGGCACGGGATCCGCAGGCATGGAGGCGGCGTTCGTCAACGTCATTCGACCCGGCGACGTGGTCGTGGTCGGGGTGAACGGTGCATTCGGTGAACGGATGTGCGAGGTCGCTCGCCGCTGTGGCGCCGAGATCGTCCGGGTCGAGGCGCCGTGGGGTCAGCCGCTCGACCCAGAACAGTTGCTCGCCGCCCACTCGTCCCCGGCGGTGATCGCCGTGGTGCACGCCGAGACGTCAACGGGGGTGCGCAACGACGTGGGGTGTCTGGGGCATGGCAAGGGCGATGCGCTGCTGGTCGTGGATTGTGTGACCTCACTGGGTGGGATGCCGGTGGAGATCGACGGGTGGGGTGTGGACCTGGCCTACTCGGGGACCCAGAAGTGTCTCGGGGTGCCTCCGGGCCTAGCCCCGTTCACGGCGAGCGAACGGGCACGGGAGCGGTTCGTGGACCGCCCCCAGTCGTGGTATCTCGATCTTTCGATGATCGCTGACTACGTCAGTGCCGGCAGTGCCCGCGCGTACCACCACACCGCCCCGATCTCGATGGTGTACGCCTTGCACGCCGGACTCGGAGTGCTGCTCGGCGAAGGCCTCGAGGCGTCATGGGCCCGCCACGCCGAGTGCGGCGAGGTACTCCAGGATGGACTAGCTCGTCTGGGTCTCGAACCCTTCGCCGCCGAAGGACATCGGCTCGCCCAACTGACGTCGGTGGTGGTGCCTCCTGAGGTGCTTCCCGCAGGACTCGACGAGGCGGCGTGTCGCCGGCTCCTGCTGGACCGTTACGGCATCGAGATCGGTGGTGGGCTCGGTCCGGTGGCGGGCAAGGTGTGGCGGGTCGGGCTGATGGGTCACACCGCCCGTCTGCGCAACGTCACGTTGCTACTCGCCGCACTCGAGGAGTTGCTCTCCCCGTGAGGCGACGGCACCCTTCCGCTCCGCTGCAGCTACCCGGTCGGCGGGTGTCGTTGCGGCCGCTGGTGGCGGGTGACTTCCTCATGTGGCGTGAGGTGCGTCGCGCCAACGCGGAGTGGCTCGGCCCATGGGAACCTGCCCGGCTCCCCGGGCAGCCCGACGTGGTGGAGGACCCGCAGTCGTTCAGTGTGCGCTGTGACGCCCGGCAACGGGAGTTCCAGTTGGGCACGGCATTCGGGTTCGGGATCTTCGTGGGCGAACAGCTCGTGGGGGAGATCAATCTTTCGTCGGTGCAGCGCGGGGCGTTTCAGAGCGCGTACGTCGGCTACTGGATGGATCACCGTCACGCCGGCAACGGCTACATGCCCGAGTCACTGGTCACCCTTGCCCGCTGGGCGTTCGGTGAACTTCGCCTGCACCGGCTCCAGATCGCCATCATTCCCCGCAACGACCGCAGCCGACGTGTGGTGGACAAGTTGGACATTCGTAGCGAGGGGGTGGCCGAGCGCTACCTCGAGATCAACGGGGTGTGGGAGGACCACATCCGCTACGCCATCACCGCTGAGGAGTGGGCCGAGCGCGGCGATCAACTCATCGCAACGTGGCTGTTGGACCCCGCCAGTACCACGTCGCCCACCCCGCTGGGCTGAGAAGATCCCGAGGGGTTCAGTCGTTTCGGATGCGCGATTGCAGGGCGGCGAGCCGCTCGGCGAAGGCAGGCTCGTCCATGGACCACAGTTGAGTCACGAGTTCCGTTTCCAGCGCTGCAGCGTGCGTTCCCTGTGCGGTTGCAGCCAGGGTTGCTTTGGTCCGTCGCAGCAACTCGGCTGGTGCCGAGGCGGCCCCTGCGGCGATTCCGGTGGCGGTTGCAAGTAGCGCCTCGTCGGCGGTGACCGTCCACACGAGGCCCACCCGATGGGCTTCGTCGGCGTCGAGTATCTGTGAGCAGAGGACCATGGCGGCGGTGGTCTGGGGGCCGGCGATTCGTTGCAGCCACCAGGTGTGACCACCGCCGGGGCCGATGCCCAGATTCAAAAAACGGGTGTCGAAACGGGCGGAACGACCCGCTACCCGCACGTCGCAGGCCAACGCCAGGTTCATGCCCGCCCCAACTGCCGGACCGTTCACCGCCGCCACAGTGACCAGCGGCGAGTGGGCAATGCGAAGGAATCCTTCGTAAATGGAGCGCAGCCCCGCCTCGCGGGACTCGCCAAGCTGGCTCAGATCGGCGCCTGCGCTGAACGCCTTGCCTGCACCAGTGACGACCAGCGCCCGTGTCGTCCCATCGGACTCGAGGGCGTCGAGTGCACGCGACACCTCGTCCACCAACTCGAGACTGAGGGCGTTGCGCCGCGACGGGTCGTTGAGGGTCATCACCACAACGCCGTCGTCGGCTGTGACCACGCTGCACAGGTTCGTCACGGATCGTCCTAGTTGATGAGGGGGTCGCGGGGCAGGCCGAGGAGGCGCTCACCGATCTGGTTCCGCTTGATCTCGGAGGTGCCACCGGCGATGGACATGGCCCGATGCAACAGCACGATCATGTTGGAGAACGCCCCGGCGCCGTCCATGAAGGCGGCGTCCCCGCCGGCGAGTTCAGTGAGGATGGCGGCCGCTTCGTGCCCCTGGTTGGCGATGACCAACTTGGTGATGGCACCTTCCGGTCCGGGTTCGCCACCGGCCACCGCCCTGTTGGCGCTGCGCAGGTTCAACACGCCCATGCACTGGTGGGTGGCCACGTAGCGTCCCAGTCGGGCAGCGCCACCGGTGAGCCGCTCGGGAGCATTGTCAAAGGGACCCAACAACGCCACACCGGGGACCGACAGCGCCCCGTCACCCCCACCGATGGAGACGCTCTCGTTGCCGAGGGTCGCCCGGGCCACGGTCCAACCGCCGTCGACGGGGCCGACGACGTCATCGTCGGGGACGAACACGTCGGTGAAGAACACCTCGTTGAACTCCGACATCCCGTTGGTCATCCGGAGCGGACGGATTTCGACGCCGTCGGCGGCCATGTCGACCACAACCGTGGTGATGCCCTGGTGTTTGGGGACGTCGGGATTGGTCCGCACCGTGGCGAGACCCTTGCCGGCGATGTGGGCGCCGCTGGTCCACACCTTCTGGCCGTTGAGGAGCCAGCCTCCATCGACTCGGGTTGCTTTGGTCTTGACCCCTGCGGCATCCGACCCGGCGTCGGGTTCGCTGAAGAGCTGGCACCACACCACGTCCTGGCGCAACGCAGGCGCCACCCAGCGCTCGACCTGTTCGGGCGTGCCGTGCTGGATGAGGGTGAGGATCACCCACCCGGTGATCCCATACGACGGTCGCTTGAGGCCAGCGGCAGCGAACTCCTGTTCAACGACGAGTTGCTCCACAGCCCCTGCCGCCCGCCCCCACGGGGTGGGCCAGTGCGGCATGACGTACCCGGTCTCGATGAGACGGGACCGCTGCTCGTCGGGGCTGAGCCCGGCGGTCTCCGCAGCGAACGCACGCACCTCGTCACGGATGGATTCGGCCTCCGGGGGCAGATCGATGTTGCGCTCACGTGCCACTCCGGCCCGGGTCAGTGCGGTCACCTCGGCGGCGGCGGCGTCGGGTTCGAGCAGGGCCCCAAGGGTGGTGGCGCGTCGCAAGTAGATGTGGGCGTCGTGCTCCCAGGTGAACCCGATGCCGCCGTGCACCTGAATGTTGAGGTTGGCGCACAGATCTGCAGCCGGGGCTGCCATGGTGGCCGCCACCGCGGCGGTGAGGGTGGCCTGGTCGTCGGCGGTGCCGTTGGCCCGCGCCGCGTCCCACACGGCAGCGGTGGCCATCTCGGTGGCCACCAACATGTTGGCGCAGTGGTGCTTGACGGCCTGATAGGTGGCGATGGGTCGGCCGAACTGGACCCGATCCTTGGCGTACGCAGCAGCCTGCTCGGTGCACTCGCGGGCGATCCCGACGGCCTCGGCGGCCAACAGAACCCGTGCGAGGTTCGTCAGGGTGCGACGGGCTCCCGCAAGGACGGTGGCGTCCGCCCCGTCGAGGGTGACTCGGGCTGACCGACGGGTGGGATCAAGGTTTGGGGGGACGGAGACGTCGACGCCCGCACCGGTGTTGACGATGACGACGTCGTCGCCGGCGGGAACGACGAGCAGGTCGGCGAGCCCGGCGCACAGCACCGTGCCTGCCAGACCCGTGGCGCGGCCGTTGGCGACCGTAACCTCCCCGGCGAGCCCCACCCCGGCGGTCCGGGTGCCGTCGGCGAGGCCTGGCAGGAGGGCTGCTTTGACGTCATCGTCGGCGCAGGAGGCGATCACCGCACTGGCGATCACGGTCGGCACGAACGGACCGGGTGCGATGGCGCGCCCCATGGCTTCGACCACCACCACGAGTTCGGGAAGGCCGTAGCCCGAACCTCCGAAGTCCTCAGGGACGTGGAGTCCCAACCAGCCAAGACCGGCGAGCTCGGTCCACAGGTCGGGGAGGTGTTCGTCGGGTGCTTCGAGCAACGCCCGGGCCGCAGCGCGGGGGTCTCGGGCCCCGAGGAAGTCGGCGGCGGTGTCGGCAAGAGCGCGGTGGTCTTCGGTGATGGCGATCGACATGGCCCAAACGTACCCGAGACCGGTCGAGGTGGGGCATGTCGGGCGGGGAAGGTGAATCGGGGGAGGGTGCCGGCGCCAGGTAGGTTGGCTGACCGTGACTGCTGCTGCGGCCCGCCCCGGGTTCGGCCGTGCACTCGTGGCCTTCCGCCACCGAAACTTTGCACTGTTTTGGTTCGGGGCCCTGTTTTCCAACACGGGCACGTGGGTGCAGAACGTGACGGTTCCGTACCTCGTGTTCCAGTTGACGGGGTCAGCGGCTTGGGTCGGGGTGACTGCCTTCGCCGGGTTGTTCCCACTCGCCCTGTTCAGCATCGTGGGGGGAACGCTCGCCGACCGCCATCAACGCCGATCCATCCTGTTGGTGACCCAGACGGCGGCGGCACTCGTCGCAGTCGCCCTGTGGGCGTTGTGGTCAACCGGCCACGCCACGCTCGCTCCGGTCCTTGTGCTCGTCGCCCTCGGAGGCATGGTGACGGGGTTGAACATTCCGGCGTGGCAGGCCTTCGTCACCGAACTCGTTCCCCGAGACGTCCTGTTGAACGCGGTGACGCTCAACTCCACGCAGTTCAACGCGGCGCGGGCGTTCGGTCCGGCGCTTGGAGGGTTGGTGCTTGCCCAGCTGGGTGTCGGCTGGGCGTTCCTACTCAACGCCGGGAGCTACCTCGTGGTGCTGGTCGTCCTCGTGGGCATCAGCGTGCCTCGACTCGTGCGCCACGCGCTCAGGGAGAGCGTTCTCGGCGGTCTGGTGTCGAGCATCGGGTACGTCAGGGCACACCGGGGTCTGTCGACGTGCGTGCTGGCCGTTGCTGGCCTGGGGCTGTTGGCCAGTCCGGTGAACTCCCTGTTGGTGGTGTTCGCCGAGGACGTGTTCGGTGTCGACCGGTTCCGCTACGGGCTGCTCGGTGCGGCACTGGGACTCGGCGCGGTACTCGCCGCCCCCCTCGTGGCCGGGCCGGGAACGGGGGTGCGTCGCAGCCTGCTGGCCGGTGGGGGCATGGTGGTCCACGGCGGGGCGCTGCTCGGCTTCGCCCTCGCCCCCGTGTACCCGGTCGCACTCGGCATGCTCGTCCTTGCGGGGGCCGCCTACCTCCCGGTGGCAGCCACGCTCAATACCACTCTTCAGTTACAGGTCGTCGAAGCGCAGCGGGGGAAGGTGCTGGCGTTGTACATCACCGTGTTCACCGTCGCCATCCCTGTCGGGTCGCTCATCCAGGGCGCTGTTGCGTCGCTGGTCGGGGCGCGGATCACCCTGGCGGTGGCGTCGGTGGCGTTCCTCGGTGTCGTCGCCGCACTGGTGTTCGCCGGGCGGTTCGGTTCCCTCAACGCCACCCACGCCGACCCGGTTGATCCGCCCCGGGGTACCTGAGGTCAGTCGGGGTCGTAGCGATCGGGGTTGTCGAGTTCGCTGAGGAACTGGGTGCCGACGGCGCACGTCGCACGCGCCGGACACCAGCGACAGGAGTTCCCCGGACGGAGTTCGGCCGGGGCGTCGGCCAATCGGAGCGCGGCGATGCGGGCGATGCCGTCCATGGTTCGGCGCACCGCCGCGGTGAGGAGATCCTCGGTCACTGGTTCTGACCGAATGGTTCCCGAGTCGAGGTAGACCGTGGCGAGCAGGCGTGGCGGGGTTCCCCTCGCCAGGGTTTCAAGGAGCGCGTAGAAACGCAGATCGTCGGTGTGGTGCCCTCGTGCCGCCCCGGTCTTGAGGTCGATGATGACCTTGCCGGCGATGTTCCCCCGCGGTTGACCCAGCGTCAGGTCGGGCCGCCCCGAAAGAATCACCGCCCCCTTGTGTGGCTCGGCCCGCAGGCGTACCTCAGCCACCGGTCGCCAGCGCGCCTCGAGCGGAGGGAACACCTCGCTGAAGGCGGTGACCATCTCGACCGCCTCGGATCGCAACTCCGCCCGTTCCCGCTCGCTCAGGCCGTACAGCCAGTCCCCGATGTTGTCGGTGGACTCGGTGAGGCTGGCGATGGCCTCATCCACCAGCATGCGGGGCACTGGATCCCCATCCCAGGAGATGCCCAGTTCGATGGCTTTGTGGACGATGGTTCCCTTGGCGGTGTGGACGCTCCAGGAAAACGGCACCTCCGATTCGGCTACGAACAGTCCCTCACAGTTGTGGACGAGCATCAGGGCGTGCTTGGCGATGAAGAGGGGAGTGCGCTGACGCTGGATTTCGGTGAGGCCCAACCCGTCGGGTCCGTCGAGAAGTGAGGCAATCGAGTCGTCAAGGTAGGAGCGAAGGCTTTGGGCGACGCCCGGGTCGAACGTCGGGCGCTCCGTGGCGCTTGCACCAAGGTGGTCAAGCACTTCGCGTTGGGTCGGGTTGAGTTCGGGGCCGGCGCTCGGCGCGGTGGTGTCGGTGTCCTCCATCGGCATCACCCTACGGCCCATGGATGCCACGGCGGGTGAGCACCACGGTTCGTGGCGACTCGATGTCACAGCTCGTTGGCATGATCGGCGACGTATGGAATCCACTGCTGTTCGTTTCGCTGATTGTGCCCGAATCCTCACTGACTCCGCTCGTGTGGCGGGCCATGACGCCCCGGCGTTCCTCGCCCCGCCACGTGTCGACGGAGTGGATCGAACGATCCGGGGAAGAGGGGAGCGGGCCGTCGTCGCGGTGCGGCTGCGGGCTCGACCCTGGGCGGCGGTCCTCGCCGACATGATCGATGGTGTCGTGACAGCGAACGACCTCACGGGCGATGCGGCCGGCGCGTTGCGGGCACGACTTTGGACTGCGCTCGACGTCGCGGGAATGTTGACAGGGACAAAGGCCAACTCGATCGACCGACCGAGGGTTCTCCACCTGGGTCGCTCTGCGGCTTGATGGTGTCGAGGGACGGTCCTGATGCGAGATGCCGACTGGCGTTCGAGCGTTGAAGATGCCAGCCCGCACTGGTACTTTCGGCGGTGGACAAGGTCGACGTCCTGAACGTGAACGTGCAAGGCCGGGATTCTCGTGTCGATGCCGCCAAGTACGAAGCGATGAAGCGAGCGATCCTCGGGGTGGTACCAGCGCAGGCGCCCGGACTGTCGGCGGCCGAGATGGTCGCCCAAGTCGCGCCCCTCCTCCCTGCTGATCTCTGGCCGAATGGCGAGAAGGTCGGATGGTGGCAGAAGACCGTACAACTCGATCTGGAGGCGCGGGGACTGCTTGTTCGCAACACCGGGGCCAAGCCGTTGCGGTGGCACCGTACCGCAACGGCGGTCGAGATCTGAGCGGATCCGCTCAGTCAGTAAGTAGGCTCCAGTTGTGCTCTCCGGACAGACGTTGCGAGACCTGCGACTGAACGCAGGACTCAGTCAGGTCGAGGTGGCGCGTCGAGCCGGGATCGTGGCGACGGTGTTGAGCGCCTACGAACGCGGCTGCCGCCAACCGTCGGTGGAGGTCGCCGGACGGATCATCGAGGCGATGGGCTACGACATCACCTTCATCCGCCGACTCGACCCGGAGGTCCAGGCGTGCCGACTCGTCGATGTCCTCACATTGGCCGAGGCGCTTCCCTTCCACCCCCGACCGTTGGCGACAGCGCGGTGGTGACGAAATGACCACGCTCGTCGATCGGGTCGTGGCCATCGCCGCAGCGCTTGATGACGGCGGGATCGACTGGGCACTCGGTGGCGCTCTGGCACTGGCCTACGCCACCGAAGAACCACGCGGGACGCGCGACATCGACGTGAAACTGTTCGTGCCGTCGGCGTCGGTGGCGCAGGTGTTTGCCATGCTGCCTCCGGGCGTCGCACACTCCGCCACCGACGAGCGGTCCGTGGTGGACTCCGACCAGGTCCGTCTGTGGTGGGACGACACGCCGGTCGATCTGTTTTTCTCGGCGTCCGACTTCCACATGCAAGTCGCCACGAGAACTCGACGCGTGCCGTTCGCCGGCAGCCATGTCAACGTCCTTGGCGCCGAGGATCTGGCCGTGTTCAAGGCCCTGTTCGATCGACCGAGGGATTGGGTTGACATCGACGAGATGGCTGCCGTCGGGGCCCTCGATCGACAAGAGGCGGCAGAGCGCCTCGCATCACTTATTGATCCAGACGATCCACGACGCTTCGCGGGTACGTAGGGTGGGGACATGAAACCCAGGCTGTCGCTGGTCACCCTCGGTGTCGCTGACCTCGATCGGTCACGGGAGTTCTATGGGGCGTTGGGCTGGGTACACATGGACTCAGCCAGCGACCAGGTGGTGTTCTTTGAGCTCGGCGGTGTGGTGCTCAGCCTGTATCCCCGCACGGCGTTGGCCGCCGACGCCGGCATCGACTCAGTGGGGTCGGGATTCAGTGGGATCACCCTGGCCCACAACGAGCCGTCGACCACCGCCGCCGATCGCGCCTTTGACGAGTTCGTGGCCGCTGGGGCCACCGTGATCAAGCCCATGACATCGACCAGCTGGGGTGGCTATAGCGGTTACGTGGCCGACCCCGATGGGCACCTGTGGGAAGTCGCCCACAACCCGTTCGACGACTGGACCTGATCGCCGCTTTGGCAGCTGCTCGGGTTGGGGCTCTCGATGCCCACAAGCCCAATGGCGGGGTCCACCCCGTGAACGGCACCTCAGTTGGCTGCAGTGGTGGAGTGCCCGGGGTGGGATTTGAACCCACAAGGTGTTTCCATCCGGGGGGTTTAAGTCACCGGGGACCCGTCCTTCCTGTCCCGTTGGGTCCGGAAAGTCTTGTGAACACTGGAGTTGTGTCCTGCCCAGTCCGGCGATTCCGGCTGGTTCCGGGAGTTACTGAGCACGGATTGAGCACCCGGACGTCGTCTGGCTGTCCCGGAATGAGACGGTCTGACCTGCACGGCGATTCGGCACTTGCGCCGTCCTGCCGTCGTCTACGTATGGAGCGACCCGCCGGTGAAGTCGGAGAATCTGGGTGCGCCCGCCTCCAGCGGGACCCGTGCGGCGTTCGCCGCGAACGAGATGGCGTGGTACCAGCCCGACAGCATGCAGACGTCGAGCATCTGGCCTTCGTCGAGATGAACTCCAAGAGCATCCCACTCCTCTTCGCCCGCGTCGGCTCGTTCGTGGAGTGCATCGACGAACTCCAGAAGGGCGCGTTCGGCCGGATCGGTCCAACACGTGTCGGCTGGTGTCCCGTGTGTGATGGATGCAATCTGTTGGCGGGTGAGCCCGACCCGTTCCGCAAAGAAGGCGATGTGGACTCCCCACTCGTACTCGCAACCGCAGTGGGCCGTCACGCGGTCGATGACGAGCTCTCGCTGACGCATTGACAGTGAGAGCTGCTTTGACAACTCGTAGGCGCCCCAGCTGCGCATTGCCTTGGCCATCGGCAGATTGCGGGCGAATGTTCTGAACAGTGCGATGGGCGGCACGCCTGGAGGCATCATCGCCTCGAGGATCTCGCCCGTTTCTGCCTCGAAGGGCGCCTCGAGCGGTGAGATCCGAGGTGGGCGGTCGTCTCCGGTCACGACCACCACAGGGTCGTCGCTCATCGTGTCGCTCCTTGCGCGTCCGGTCCGTCGAGGTCGTTGACGAAGACGATCTTCGTGGCGGGGTCCGCCATTGCGTCGGCGGCGGCGCTGAACGGAACGATGTGATCGACGAGGCGCGCCGGGTCGAGCGCACCGCTGGCAACGAGGTCGAGCACGGCAGGTGCCGTGGAGCAGGCATGCACACGTCCGATCTCGTAGCGGACCCCTTTGAGGTACATGTTCTGCAACGGCAGCGTTGCGGCCGGTCCCGCTCCACCCGACACGCTCGTGCACGCGCCACAGGCCTCCACCGAGCGCAGCGCCAGGTTGCGTCCGTGGTCGAGCACGTTGGCATCGACCACGATCGGGAAGCGACGTTCGAGCCGCAGGTCGCCCCATTGCCCATTCGCGTCGACGACCTCGGCGCCGAGCGACGCCGCCGTTTCGAGGCGGCCCGCGTCATCGTCGACGTAGACGACCTGCTCCGAGCCGAGCGCAATCGCCGACATCACCGCATACAGCCCAACCGACGGAGCGAGGCCACCCACGACGAGCACGGCTGCACCGGGTCGTTCGGCCAGCGGGCCGGCGACGCAGCGGTAACCGTCGGACACGTTGTCGGGGATGCCCGCTGCTGCGACGGGATCGATGCCTTCGGGCAGCGCGAGCAGCATGACATCGGCCCACGGGACCCGCACCAGTTCGGCGAGCGCACCACCGAGGTCGACACCGCCGTGGGGCCCAAGCCCGAATGCCGTGCCCGACGGCACGTTGTCACACGCATTGGAGTGGCCGCGAGTGCATGGGGCACACGACAGGCAGCTGAGCTGGAAGGGCACGATGACGCGATCCCCGGGCTGCAAGCCGCCAGCCCTGTCGCCCACGGCGACGATCTCACCCACCATCTCGTGACCCATCACGAACGGCGCCGGCATCGGATACAGACCCACCGCGATGGCAGGGTCGAGATCACAGCGCGCCACCGCAAGAGGGCGAACGATCGCATCGCGTTCGTCGATGATCTCGGGCCTGGGTATGGCCTCCCAGGCCAGATCCATCGGCCCACGGAACATCAGGGCTTGCATGTTCACCATTGCGCCATCGTCGTCGAGGTCACCGGCACGAACCTCGTGAGCTGATCAACGGATCGTCGAACGGTGACGACTGGCATGGGGACCTCCTGGGAGTACTATGAGAGTCATCATACTATAACTATGAAGGTCGTCATGGTCAATGGCACGTCGTGATGTGAGAGCCGAGATGATCAGTGGAGCCAGCGAACTGCTGGCCAGCCATGGCGTCCAGGGCACGTCGTTCGCGCTCGTGCTCGAGACCACCGGCGCTCCAAGGGGCTCGATCTATCACCACTTCCCGGGCGGGAAAAACGAGCTGGTCCTGGCAGCGATCGCTTCCGCCGGCGAGTCGGTCACTGCCCTCATCGATGCCACTGACGCTGACTCGCCACAAGACATCGTGCGGATGTTCGTCGGCGGCTGGAGGAACCTCCTCACCACCGCGCAGTTCGAGCGTGGATGTGTGCTCGCCGCTGCCAGCCAGACCGCCGAGCACGAGACCGACATCCGCGTGGCGGCCGATCGGTACTTCACCGAGTGGCGCGAGGCCCTCGCCCGCGCCCTCGTGCGCAGCGGCGACGACCCGACCGCCGCCGACGACCACGCCGCTCTCCTGATCGCCGCCGTCGAAGGAGCTCTGCTCATGGGACGGGCCGCGCGCAGCGCCGAGATCTTCGACGTCCTCGAACGCCAACTGCCGGGTCTGCTGGGACGATGACCACGTTGTCGCAGTCCCTCGATCCACCGGCTCGTCATCGCTGGATCCGCTGGCTCGAGTTCGTGCTCATCGTCGTTCTCGCCTACTCGCTGCTGCTGGTGGTCGCTGGGACGGTCGCCGGCTCACTGTTCTCGCTGCTCGGATTCGGACCACCCGATGCGATCGACACCGCCGACGTTCGCGACTACCTGAAACTCCCTTACATGGTCCTCGGTGCGGTGTTGGCCGGGTGGACCTTCACGATGCTTCAACTCGTCCGTGGTCCGCTCCGTGACGGAGCGACGTGGGTGGTGCCGCTCATGGGACGCTCGCTCGGGCTCTGGTTCGTTCTCGACATCGGCATGTCGCTCGTGCTCGGCTACCCCACGCATGCGCTGTTCAACCTGGCCTTCGGCGTTTCGCTGGCGATCCCGCTCGTGAAACTCAGACTGTCGTGAGCATCGCCGCTTACTTCGGAGCTGCGATCTCGATGGCAGCCGGAGTCCTCGGACTGCTCTGGCCACGCACCGTGAGTCGGGTCATCGGCATGCACATTCCGGGGCGTCTCGGGCTCTCCGAGGTTCGCGCCACCTACGGCGGACTCTTCATCGGTGCGGGCCTCGCCGTCACCCTCATCGGAAATCGCGACGCTGCACTCGTGCTCGGTGCGGCATGGGCCGGGGCGTTCATCGGCCGCGCAGTCTCATTCGTGATCGACCGGTCACATATGAATGAGAACATCGCCGGCCTTGCCATCGAAGCCACGATCGCACTCCTCCTGCTATCGGCCTGAGGCCGCACGGCCCCTCGAGTGCCCGGGGTGGGATTCGAACCCACACGCCCCGAAGGGCTGGGAGGTTTAAGCCCCCTGCGTCTGCCAATTCCGCCACCCGGGCGCAACCAGCACGGTAGTGGCCGCCGCGTCCGATGGACGCGTCTGCCGGTGGCTGATGGGGCTCCTCTCCCGTCCGGAGACTCGTTGAAGCCGGGCCGTGCCCGATCCTGCACCTATGTCGCTGTGGTTTCCCGGTCTGCCGAGTCCAGGAACTCTTTCAGCGGTCGCGCTTGTTGCGCTGGGGCCTTCGTTCCTCGTCGTGGAGGGCAGTTTTCAAGAGCGCAGCGAGGTCCGGTCGGATGGGTATCGGTTGGGTTGCCGGCACCGCCGATCGCCCGGTGTTGCCTCTGGGATATCGGTTGAGCACCGAGGCCGGGCCGGCCGCAACCAGACGAACCACTTGTCCCGGGGTCTCGTTCCAGTCGCGGAGGGCCACGGCGGCGGTGAACATCGCCCAGTGCGCACCAACGTGCGGGAGTGGCCAGGGCTGACTGAGTACGTGGGCATCCTCAAGGAGGCGCCAACAGCCCATGGCATCGCCGGACCGCCGCGCCCGCTGGGCGGCGGCGAGGTTCTCCTTGATGCGGGACCCGATGGCGTGCGGTGCGCGCAGTGTCACTGGAGCGTCCTTGCCAGTGCCCGCCATCGGCGCTGCCTGGCCCGGTAGAACCACCGGGCGTAGAGGGCCACCACCGGCGTGAACGCCCCGGCGTCCAACTCGATGCGGTCCTGGTAGTGGCATTGCCCCCGGTCGCCTCCGGTCACCACGATGTCGTGATCCCATCGCCTGAGGATGCCCCCACGTTCACGACTCGACAGGGTCCTGTTTGTCTCGTCGATTCGGGCGATGTGGAGTGTGTGTCGGGAGAACGGGATGAAGCCGAACAGCAGTACCCAGCCCGTCACGGTCTCCCCCTCAGACCAGCGATCGGTGGGGTTCGTCGCGGCGGGAAATGCGATGAGCCCGCGGGTCACGGTCCGGAACGCCGACGGAGTTTTCACAGCCGTCCAGACGGCGTCGGGCGAGGCATCGAGTTCGGTGGAGATGTCAACCGCTGCCATACATCTAGGATGTGAGCATTCCTCACATTTTTCCACTCGCATTTGGAAGATCAGCCCAGTCGTGAATGCCTCATCCCATTCGGTGAGAAAACGGCCCGTTCAAGAGCGATCTCGTCGGACGGTGGAACGGATCCTCGTGGCGGCTGCTCACGTCTTTGACGAGCGCGGTTACGGGGCCACGACCACCAACGACATTGCGGATGAGGCCGGTGTGGCGATCGGCTCGCTCTACCAGTACTTCCCCAACAAGGACGCCATCCTCATCGAACTCACCCGGCAGCACATTGACTCCACGCTGGAGGGCCTGACGCAGCTACTGGGGGTCATGGGGCCCCAGGACAACCTCGCTGTTGTCGTGCGAACCGTTGTTGACTACCTCGTCGCCCAGCACGAGCTCGACACCCTCCACCTCCTCGTCGCCCACTCGGCGCCACGCACGCCCCAGGTGGCGCTTGAGCTTGACCGTGCCAAGGAACGGCTGGTTGAACTCGCCGCAGCGCTCATGGTCGAGCGATTCCCTGACGAGGGGGAGCGACTACTCACTGCACGGATGGTGGTGGCGATCGTCGACGCTGGTGTCCATGACGTCATCCTTCGTCAACCTCAGGGTGAAGCCCGTCATGCAGCGGTAGAGATGACGGTCTCCACGGTCAGTGGTCTCATCGCCGACCGCCCGTCGACGGCAACCGTCGAGCGGTAACGCGGTCGACGTGCACCTCTGTGGCCGCGGTCCGCACGGGACGTCGCCCCGACTCCTTCGTCGTCCCGTGAAACCCCCGGTCGGAACCGCTCATCCCCACGGTTCGGGAAGCGGCGGGGTCTAGGGTGCAACCATGGAATTTGGAATCATCTTCGCCAACACGGGACCGTTCGCCACTGGCGAGGGGGCGCGTGCGATCGCCACCGGGGCGGAGGCCGCCGGGTTCGACACGTTGTGGACGGTGGAGCACGTTCTCGTCCCCGCCGACTACGAGTCGACCTACCCCTACGACCCGTCGGGCCGCATGCCCGGCGGGGACCGGGTCGATATCCCCGACCCGCTGGTCTGGTTGTCGTACGTGGCGGCAGCCACCTCAACGATCAAGTTGGGCACCGGTATCCTCATTGTCCCTCAGCGACACCCGGCCATCACCGCCAAGGAGGTGGCCACCCTCGACAAGCTCTCCGGCGGCCGGATGCTGCTTGGGGTGGGGGCCGGTTGGCTCGAGGAGGAGTTTGATGCCCTCGGGGTGCCGTTCGCCGGCCGGGGTCGCCGCCTCGATTCCTACATCGCCGCCATGCGGGCGTTGTGGGCGGAGGAACAGGCAACGGTTGACGACGAATTCGTGTCGTTCACCCGGGCGATCTCGTTGCCAAAGCCGGTGACGGGAAGCGTGCCGATCATCATCGGGGGCCACACCGACGCCGCCGCCCGGCGGGCCGGTCGACTCGGGGACGGGTTCTTCCCTGGTCGCGGTTCCCCGCAACGCCTGCGCGAACTCATCGGGGTCATGCGCGCCGCCGCCGAGCAGGCAGGTCGCGACCCCGACGCCATTGAGGTGACGGCGGGAACACTCGCCGTGTTCGGCGACGACCCGCTGGGGGCGGTGGCTGAACTCGTCGAGGTCGGTGTTCATCGTGTGGCGATTCCGCCATTGGCGTTCGACCCGGCCACCGTTGGTGACGCCCTTGCCGACTTTGCCGACCGGGTGATGTCCCGGCTCTGACCCGCCCCTTACAGGGGTGACTCAACGCCGGCTGCGTCGGTGGGGGTCGTGCACGAGGTGAATCGGACCGAGTCGAGCTCGATCGGTTCGGCTGCGGCATCGGGAAGCACTTCCGCCCAACGCTCCATCGCCGCCATGAGTCGGTCACGCGCCTCCACCGAGGATGTGGCCACGTCCACCCGCACGCAGTCGTTGCCCTCGGCGTTGCGCCACGCCACCAACCGGTCGCCGCGCCATCCGCGTGCCGCACCAGCGGCTTCCGCACCGCCAACCGCCTCCCACAGGCCCAGACGAAGCGAGACCTCCCCGAGTGAACCGGTGGCGAACACGACATCGGTTGCAGCGTCGGTCGGGGGTACCTCCACAACGGCCACCTCAGGCTGAGCCACCCAGCGCTCCGGCCACAACACCTCCGAACTGGTGGTCGGGGGGGTGGTGAGAAGGTCATCGACGGCCTGTTCGCCGCCGATGTTGAGCGCGGTGTCCATCAAGGCCACCCCGTCGATGCGCGCCGAGCGGGCGAGCTCGCTCAGTACCCACGGGATGGCGTCGGAGCTACCCGAGGCCGATCGGCCGGCGTCAATGCGGTACACCTCGCGGCGAGTGGCATCGTCAAGGGACTCCACCCACGCTTGGTCGACCCGGGTGGCATTTCCCTCAACGGCTGCTGATCGGCCGAAAGCGGGGTCGTCGGCGAACGGGACGAACCCGGGACGGGTGAGATCGAACCACTGGTCATCGAGTGCGACCGTGAGCTCGTGGACAAGAGTCCGTTCCAGTGCCGGATCGAGGGGGCCGGCGGCGACGCTCAGGGTGCCGGTGGCCGGGTCGTAGTAGGCGGGCTGCTGGTTGGCGAGTGCCGACATCCCGGCCAACAGGTCCGTATCGGGGGTGGTGAGACCAAGCGCCGCCAACTGCCGACTCATGATGCCCACCGCATCGGCGAGGGGTGCCAGCCGCGCTGCGTTGCGGGCTTGGAGTTCCTCGGGGTCGACGATCTCCACGGTGACCGGGTTGCGGAACTCGAGGGTGCGTTCCCCTTCGACGAAACGGGACAACCGTTCGAGGGTGTCACCAAGTGAGGCCGGGGTCAGCTCGGCATACGTCGGGGGTGTCGTGGTCGCCGTCGGGGCGGTCGCCTCGCCCTGCTCGGCACCGTCACCACTGCGCACCACCGCCACAGCAACGATGGCCACCACCACGAGCGCAACGGCGGCCGCCACGACCGCAGCCGTTCGTCCGGGACGGCTGGTTCCTGCGGCGACCGCCGGTCGGGTGGGCTCAGGTTCCCCACCGAGGAGTGGCGGCCCGGCCGACGGGGTCAGCGGAGGTTGGGACGCGCCCCTGGTCGGCCACGGATCGGTGCGGCCGGGCTGCGTCATCGATGCCGTCAGCTGGTGGTGGCGGGCGGGCCGTCAACGGGGGTACCCCCGAACGGTCCCGGACTGTCGGCGTAGGGGAGACCGGGCGGGGTCCAGCCCACCACCCGGGACAGTTCCAGCGCCACGGTCCGCCACTCGGTGGGATCCCAGCCTTCGGCGCTGGTGACTACGGCGGGGGACTGGTCTACGTGGACTAGGGCAGGAAGGCTGGTGAGGCCGAGCGCCTTTGTGACGGTGCGATCCGGATCGACGAACACCATCAACTCGTCGGTGAGCGGGCCGAGGAACTGACGTGCGTCGTCGGCGTCGCAGGCCATCAGGAACGCTGCGCGGCAGTCGGCTTCGGCGTATTCGCGCAGCAGTCGCGTGGCGACAGGGAGGACCGCTGCGCTCTGCACCGTGTAGGGGTCGAGCGCAACGATGAACAACTGGAACATCGTCGTCCATTCGGCGAGGGTACGTTCCTCGTCCCGTTGGAGGGATCGCATCGTCACTTCGCTGATCGTTCCGGTCGCCACGAGTTCCGAATCTAGTCGCCTCCGGGTGGGCCCCCCAATCACCAGCCGGTAGCGTTCGGGGGTGCATCCCATCGAACGACTCCGGTTCGTGGCCCGGGCCTCGGGCGTGTCCCAGGGACCACTGGTGGCCGAGACCGTGCGAGCGCTGAGCGGCTTCGCCAGCGACGAGATGGGCTTGGTCACCGCCTGTCGGCGAGTGGTGCAACGCCACCTGTCGTGTGGCGCGGTCGTCACCGTCGCCGCCCGTACCCTCACCTCCTCGGACCCCTATCGCACCCTCGGCGAGGTCGGACGGGCGGTCGCCGACGACGACACGGCTCGCACGCTCGCCGACGGACTCCCCGCCGGAGCGATGGTGGTCGTGGTGGGATGGCCGGAGGTGGCGGTCTCTGCCATGGGGCGTCGGGGGGACGTCTGTGTGGTGGTCGTCGACACGACCGGCGAGGGTGAGGACCTCGTGGACGCGCTCGACGCCGCAGACGTTCCCGCCCAACTCGCCAGTGCCGAGAACCTCGGGACGGCAGTTCGTTGCGCGGCAGCGGCCGGTGACGACGGGGTGGTCGTGATCGAGGCCGATGTCGTCGGTCCGTCTGCAGCCGTGGCGGTCCCGGGGTCGTTGGCGGCGGCTGCGACGGCACACGCCCTCGGGGTCAAGGTCGTGCTGTCGGTCCCCTTCGGTCGGTGTCATCCCGCCGCCATGTTCGACGTCGTCGTCGAGCGGCTCGGCGCCGATTCGGCAAGCCCGTGGGATGCCGGTTGGGACCTCGTGCCGGTGGGCCTTGTTGACGAGGTGGTGCGGGGCGAACGGCGGGGGTCGGTCACCGAGATGCTCGCCGACCCCGACTGTCCGGTGGCACCGGAGCTGCTCAGCGCCTCCGCGTTCTGAACGCGGCCGCCCCCGGGATGGTGGGTGGCGGGTGACCTAGGCTCGGGACATGCCTTCACGCCGTGACCTGATCCGCATGACGCCCGCCGAGGTCGACGAGTTCCTCAGCGGCCGGCACACCATGAACATCGCCACGCACTCCCCGGATGGCTCCATCCACCTCGTGGCCATGTGGTACGGCTTCTTGGACGGTGCACCGGCCTTTGAGACGTACGCCAAGTCCCAAAAGGTGCTGAACCTGCGGCGTAACCCGAACATCACCGCGCTGGTCGAGGACGGTGACGACTACGACGAGTTGCGCGGCGTGGAACTCGTCGGCACGGCCGAGATCATTGAGGACCGTGACCGGCTCATGGAGGCGGCCCGTTCGGTGGTGCAGCGGTACTACGGCATCGACGACCCGGCTTCGCTCGACGCCGCGGCTGAGGCACTGGCCAACAAGCGCGTCGCCATCCGCATCAACGTTGAACGGGTGGTCTCATGGGACCACCGCAAGGCGGTCTGAAATGACGATGGTGAACTGGGAGATGGCCGGGGGTCACGGGTCGGGGTACCTGGCGGTACCGGAGTCCGGGTCGGGTCCGGGAGTGATCGTCATTCAGGAGTGGTGGGGTTTGGTGCCTCACATCACCGATGTGTGTGACCGGCTCGCTGCCGAGGGGTTCGTGGCGTTGGCACCTGATCTGTACGACGGGGTGCAGACGACGGAACCTGACGAGGCAGGAAAGTTGATGATGACGCTAAACCTCGTCGCGGCGTCCGAGCGGATGAGTAGCGCCATCGACCACCTCGTGTCGCTCGACGCGGTCACCTCGTCAGGGGTGGGTGTGATCGGCTTCTGCATGGGTGGTGGTCTGGCCATGATGGTCGCCTGCCAACGCCCTGATGCGGTGGCAGCGTGTGTGCCGTTCTACGGGGTCATTCCCTGGCCCGACGCCGAACCGGACTGGTCGGCGTTGGCCGCACCAGTGCGCGGGCAGTTCGCCGCCAATGACGGGTTCTTCCCGCCGGACAAGGTTGCCGACCTTGAGGCCCGGCTCGTCGCTGCGGGCAAGGACGTGACGATGCGCATCCACCCCGGCACCGATCACGCCTTTTTCAACGATGCTCGGCCCGAGGTGTTCGACGTCGCTGCCGCCGGTGAGGCTTGGGTCGACACACTCGCCTTCCTGCGTCAGCATCTGGGCTGATTGGGTCGGGCTGTGGACACACCTCGTGGTGAGTCGCGATGGCCAGCCACCATGGCGGTGGTCGTCATGCTGATCGCCAACATCGCCCTGCCCGTCCGGCTCACGGTGGTTCCCGCGTGGGTGCTGCCGGCGCTGTCGGCGGTGCTTGTGATCCCGGTGCTCATCTCCGCACCCCGCCGCCACCCCGGTGTGGCTCGCTGGACGCGTTCAATGTCGTTGGTCGTGTTGGCGGTGCTCGCCGCCGCCCACCTCATCGGCGTGGCACTGTTGGCCAGCCAGATCCTCGCCGGCAGAGTCGAGAGCGGCCAGGACCTCATCCGAGCAGCAATCATCTTGTTGCTGACCAACGTGGTGGTGTTCGGGCTCACCTACTGGGAGGTGGACGGCGGTGGTCCCGAAGCCCGTGCCGCCCGGCGGGCGCCCGGTGGATTCGGTGACCTCGCCACGCTCGACTTCCTGTTCCCCCAGATGTCGGGTCCACACCTGGCTCGGCCGGGATGGTTCCCGACGTTCCCCGACTACCTCTACGTGGGGTTGACCAACGCCATCGCCTTCAGCCCCACCGATGCCATGCCGCTCACGGTGCGCGCCAAGGCACTCATGGGTTTCCAGTCACTGGTGGCCGTGGTCACCGTCGTGCTCGTGGCGTCACGCGCCGTGAACATCCTGATCTAGGCCCGCAGGCCCGGTCGTTGCGCTCAGGCGTTCTCTTTGGCCTGTTCAACCATCTTGCGGGCGATGACCTTGAGGCACAGCGTCTCGTCAGCGCCTTCGAAGATCGACAGCACCCGGGCGTCGACGAAGTAGCGGCTCACCGAGTACTCCTCGGCGTAGCCGAACCCACCGTGGATCTGCATGGCTTCGCGGGTCACCCACTCGGCGGCCTTGCACACGTACGCCTTGACCATTGACGCTTCAAGTTGTCCTTGGCCAGCACCCATCAGGGCGGCGACCTTGTAGGAGAACTGACGGGCCGCCTGGGTCAGCACCACCATCCGGCCCAACTTGGCCTGGGTGAGCTGGTAATCGGAGATGGGGTGACCGAACACGACACGGTCCAGCGCGTACTGGCGGGCGTCTTCATAGGCGGCCTGCATGATGCCCACCGCCCGGGCGGCGGTCTGGAGACGGCCGTTTTCGAACCCGGCCATCTGGTAGTAGAAGCCCTTGCCGAGGCCTCCCTCTCCGCCGATCAGGTTGTCGGCCGAGACGTACCAGTTGTCGAGGGCGATCTCATAGGAGTGCATGCCGCGGTAGCCGATGGTGTCGATGGCACGACCCTCCATCTTCCCGCCGCCGGGTGCGCCGTCAACGGCCTCCTGCACGTGCTCGAAGCCGTGACCGTCGGAGGTGGGCTTGGGGACGAGGAACAGACTCAGGCCCCGGTGGCCAGCGCTCTTGTCGGGGTCGGTTCGGGCCAACAGCAGCAGCGTGTTGGCCCGGGCGCCGAACGTGCACCAGGTCTTCACGCCGTTGATCAGGTAACCCGAGCCGTCCTCGGTGGGGGTGGCAGTGACCTTCACCCCGGCCACATCGGAGCCGTAGTCGGGTTCGGTCACGGCGACCGCCCCCAGCACCTCGGCCGTAGCGATGCGCGGCAGCCATGAAGCCCGCTGTTCCTCGGTGCCGCCGGCGACGAGCGCACGGGTCAGGATTTCGGGACGGGTGATGAGCGAGCCACCCACACACAGCGACCCCTTGGCCAGTTCCTCGGTGGCCACCACCATGGCGAGGTACTCGCCCTCCCCGCCGGAGGAGAAGCCGCCGTACTCCTCGGGGACCGACAACCCAAAGCCCCCCATGTCGACGAGTCCGAAGATGACCTCATCGGGGATGTCGAGGTTGTGGCGGTGGATCTCCTCGGCGATGGGCTTGATGCGGTCGTCGGCGAACCGTCGGAACGTGTCCTGCACCATCTCGTAGTCGTCGTCGAGGTGGCGTGGGCCGGCCTCGAAGGCCAACGCAGCAAGGAACGCCGGGTCGCGGTAGTCGGCGGTGAAGCCTCGGGCACCGTCGAGCACTCCCGGCTCGACACCCCACAGCGCCTCTCGACCGAACAGCTTTGCGGCGAGTTCACCGACCGAGTCGGCAATGTAGGCGCAGGTGATGCGGGCTTCGAGGTCACCCTTGGCGCCGTAACTGAGCAGCGATCGTCCAGTCTCAACCGTGGCGGCGGCGTGGGCCAGCTCGTAGGCGAGAACCTGGTTGTCCTCAATGGACCCACTCGCCAGTTTGGTGGTGGCGGCCTCAACCACGCTGTGGGCGAGGTCGATGATCCGGGCGGCTTCGACAAGATCAGGTGCGGCAGTCATGGACCCGATCCTACCGATCGTCTCCGTCGGCTGGCGCATCGGGAGCCTCACGTTCCGTCTTGGCCGCGGGGTGCCGCCACGGCCTAGCGTGGCCCCTGCCGGCTCGAGGCCGGCTCGACCGTCCGTTCTGACAAGAGGTGCACCGTGACCGTGATCGATCGTCCCTTCGGCCGCCACTACGAGGATTTCACCATCGGGGATGTGTACCGGCACTGGCCCGGAAAGACCATCACCGAGGCCGACGACCACCTGTTCTGCATGATCACGATGAACCACCACCCGTTGCACTCAAACGTCTGGTTCGCCGAGAACGAGACGGTGCACGGCAAGAACGTCGTGGTGGGGAACCTCGTCTACTCGCTGGTGTTGGGGATGAGTGTTCCCGACGTGTCCGGCTCGGCGGTCGCCAACCTCGAGATCGAGACGCTCAAGCACGCCAAGCCCACGTTCCACGGCGACACCATCTACGCCGTGACCAAGGTGCTCGACAAGAGCGAGACGTCCGACGGCAAGCGGGGGATCGTCACCGTTGAGACCAAGGGCATCAACCAGCGAAGCGAAGAGGTCTGCTACTTCAAGCGTCGCGTGATGGTGTGGAAGCGTGAGTTCGCCCCGACCCGTGGGTACCCCTACGCCGCCGACGTCTTCACCGACGACTGAGCCCCACGGGCTCACCGCGGGCCCCCGCCGCGCCCTGCTGCGCTGGTGGGCCCGGCACCGCCGCGACCTTCCGTGGAGACACACCCGTGACCCGTGGGCGGTGCTCGTCAGCGAGGTGATGCTGCAACAGACCCAGGTCGACCGTGTCGCTCCCCGCTGGGAGCAGTTCATGGCCCGGTTCCCCGATCCCACCGCCGCGGTGGCGGCGGGTGTCGGTGCGGTCCTCGATGAATGGGCCGGCCTCGGGTACAACCGACGGGCGGTGACCCTCCACGCCGCCGCCGTTGCGTGTGTCGAGCACCACCAGGGGCAGGTCCCCACCGACATGGACGGACTGCTGGCGCTCCCGGGGGTGGGCCCCTACACCGCTCGTGCGGTGTTGGCGTTCGCCTACCACCAGGACGTGGCGGTGGTCGACACCAACGTCGGGCGCATCCTGGCCCGCGTCGCCGGGCGTCGTCTCAGACCCACCGAAGCCCAGGCCATGGCCGACGGCAGCGTTCCACCCGGGGACGGTTGGGAATGGAACCAGGCCGTACTCGATTTCGGGTCGGCGGTGTGCACGGCGCGCAACCCGCGATGCGTCGAGTGCCCCCTTCGACGGTGGTGCTCGTGGGTGGGAGGGCCCGATGAGGACCCGGCACGGGGCTCGGCGGGGGTGACGACCCGCCAGTCCCGTTTCGAGGGCTCCGACCGACAGGGCCGGGGTCGACTCGTCGACGCGTTGCGCAACGTGGCAGCCATCGATGCAGGCGACCTTCCCGGCGTCGCCGGTTGGCCCGACGACCCCGAGCGTGCCCGGCGGGTGGCTGACGGCCTCGTCGCCGACGGACTCGCACTCCCCGGCGCTGAGGGGGGGCTGCGCCGAGCAGACTGACCCGCCCCGGCGCTCAGCGACCCACGAACTCGGTGATGAGCCGGTTGACTTGTTGGGGTTGTTCGAGATGGAGGAAGTGCCCGGCGGAGTCAACGATCTCGACCCGTGACCCTTGTGCGGGCAGGGCAGCAGCGACGCCAGCGACCATGTCGACGCCGAGGCATCCGTCGTCGGCACCGTGCAGGTAGAGCGTCGGCTGGGGTGTCGGCATCTGGGTGGCGGCCTGCGCCTCGGCGTAGTGGGGCTGGTGCACCGCCGGGTTGAACATGGCGCGGTAGTACCCGATGGCCGCAGCGAGATGCTCGGGTGCACCGAGGGCGTCGGCGACTGCAGCGACCTCGTCACCTGGGTCGTAACCCGGCGACCACTCCCGCCACAGCTTGTCGATGAAGGCGAAGTTCCCGGCAGGCACGACCATCTCGGGCAGGCCAGCCATCTGGAAGAACCAGATGTACCAGCTCCGCTTCAACTGGTCGGGGGTGAGCATCCCCGACATGAGCGCGGCCGCCGGCGGGACGGACATGGCCACCACCCGACGCCACCGCTCCGGGGCGAGGGCCGCCGCGCCGTAGGTGGCAAACGCCCCCCAGTCGTGACCGACGATGACGGCGTCGCCGTCGCCGTCGAGTGCCTCATGCAGCGCCACGGCGTCGGTGGCGAGGGCGCCGGTCTGGTAGGCGCCGTCGGCGGGAACCGACGTCGGGGCGTAGCCACGCATCCACGGGGCCACGGCGCGGTACCCAGCCTCGGCCAGCGCGGGCAGGAGGTATCGCCACGAGGCCGCAGTGTCGGGAAAACCGTGCAGGCACAGTGCCAGCGGCCCTTCACCCATACTGAGACACGTGAAACTCACGCCGTTGGCGTCCACGGTGACCCGCTCTGCGGACTCGAACTGTTCAGCCATGTCGAAACCCTACGCCGGGGTCGCCGGCGGTGGAGGACGTGGCCGACGTCACGTCCCCCAACGCGTCGTTTCGCACAGTGATTCGGCTATTTTCACCCCACCGATTGAGGGGGCCAGTTCACGTGGACATCGGATTTCATGGGGTGCGCGGCTCCACGCCGTGTGCGTGCTCCGCAAACCAGGGGTACGGGGGTAACACCTCATGTGTCGTGCTCGAACAGCCCGGGCACGAGCCGGTGGTGCTCGATCTCGGTACCGGACTCCGGTCGTTCGGCGACGAATGGATCGAGCGGGGCAGGGGACCCTTTGAGGGGCACGCACTCGTCACCCACCTCCACTGGGATCACGTGCAGGGACTCCCGTTCTTTGCTCCGTTGCTGTGCGAGGGGTCCCGGCTCGACATCTGGGGCCCGGCGCCCGAGGGGGCGCCCCTGCGGGACGCCTTCTCGGTGTTCATGGCACCGCCGTACTTCCCCATCACCCTCGACGACCTCGCAGCCGACATCGAGTTCCACGATCTCGCACCGGGCACCGTCATGGTGGGTGGTGCCGAGGTGCGGGCTGGGGCGGTGCCGCACCGGGGAACGACGTTCGGGTACCGCGTGCGAATGGGTGATGGTCCGGTTGTGGCCTACGTCCCCGACCACCAACAGCCCCTCAACGGTTCCATGGACGTCGACCCGGGGGTCGTCGAGTTGTGCCGGGGGGCAGACGTGCTCATTCATGACGCCCAGTTCACCCCGGCCGAGTTCGCCGGCAAGTCCGACTGGGGGCACTGCACCGTCGAGTACGCGCTGCGTGTGGCGGCGGCGTCGGAGGTCGGGCGCCTCGTGCTGTTCCACCACGACCCCGGGCATGACGACGACACCCTCGACGCCATGCTCGACGAGGCGGTTCGTCACCCGCTCGCAACGTCGATCACCGAGGTGCTCGCCGCCCGGGAAGGCATGACGCTGCACTGCGTTGCGACCCCACGCTGACCCACCGTGGATGGGGTCCTGCTGGGGTAGCGTTTCCCGTCCGTTCCGACCTCGGGGGTTTCCATGGCTGACAATGGTCCCGTCATTGATCCGGCGCACTTTCGTCAGGTGCTCGGCCATTTCCCCTCAGGGGTGTGTGTAGTCACCACCGTCGTCGACGGCGCACCGGCGGGATTCGCCGTCGGGTCGTTTGCCTCGGTCTCCTTGGACCCGCCCCTGGTGCTGTTCTGCGCTGCCAACGTCTCGTCAACCCTTGAGCGGATCACCCGAGCCGGAGCGATGTGTGTGAACGTGCTCGCTGAGGACCAGGAGGCGGTGTGCCGCAACTTCGCCAGCAAGTCCACCGACAAGTTCGCCGGCGTCGGCTGGCAACCCTCGGGGAACGGGTGCCCCAGACTCGACGGCGTTCTCGCCCACATTGATGCCCACGTCAGCGACCAGGTCGTCGAGGGCGACCACACGGTCGTCATTGGACGAGTCACTGATCTCGCCGTCCACCACGAGGGCGGGCCGTTGCTGTACTACCGCGGCGGCTACGGCCGTTTCGTCATCTAGAAACCTCCGCCGACCCGCCAAGGACCCCTCATGCCCATTTACGCACTCGGAGATCTCGAACCCCAGATCGACCCCACCGCCTACGTCCATCCCGATGCGGTCATCATCGGCGACGTCCGGGTGGGCCCGGAGGCCTCGGTGTGGCCGGGAGCGGTGCTGCGGGGCGACGAGTCACACATCGCCATCGGGGCACGTACCTCCATCCAGGACGGCAGCGTCCTGCACTGCACCCACGACCTCCCCACGGTGGTGGGTGAGGGCTGTGTGGTCGGCCACATCGTCCACCTCGAGGGGTGCACCGTGGCCGACGGAGCGCTCGTGGGAAACGGTGCAGTGGTGCTCCACCGCGTGATCGTCGGCGAGGGAGCACTCGTTGGGTCCAACGCCGTCGTGCCCAACGACGTCGTGATCCCCCCGGGCGCGATGGCCCTCGGGGTCCCGGCGAAGATCCACGAGGGTCGATCGCACCCGGGAATCATTGCGCTCACGGCTGAGCTGTACGTGGCCCGCGGCCACCGCTACCGAACACACCTACGCCGGATCGACTGAACGCCGACTCGCCGGTTGGGGTGGAGAACTACAAATCGGAGTGGAGCCACGGACCGGGTCCCCACGACAGGTTCCGGACCACCATGAACACGACGCTGACGGCGAGAACGGTCCACATCATCCACGGGCGGATGCGCAGGGCGGGGAGCCGCCAGCCGAACTGGGCACCGAACCACTGCACCATGGCGTAGAGCGCGAACGGCGCCAGCAACACCACCAGCAGGTTCTGGCCGGCGGCGCGAGCCACGTCCCCGCCGAGCAGGCTGTGAGTGGCCCGAAGGCCGCCACACATGATGCAGTCCACGCCGGTGATCAGACGGAGCGGGCACTGCGGGTAGGCACCTGACGACGCCGGGTCGACGATGGCGGTGTAGGTGCACGCCGCACCGAGGGCGCACGCCGCGCACACCGCTGTGACCCGCGACGCCCGCGACGGGCGCACCGGGGCGTCAACCGCTGCGGGCGGGTCGGGGAGCGGCGGTGAGCCGGGAAGTCCTGTCGGTGCGGTCACTGGCGTCATGGTAGGCGCTTCGATGGCGGTAGCGTCGTCGTGGTGAAGTCCCGTCTGGTCATCGTCGATGCTGATCTGCTCGCTGGTTGGCGCCGTCCGTCGGCCAGCCTCGGCCAGCTCCGTGAGGCCGTCGCAGCGCTCAAAGCCCAGGAACCTGAGGCCACCGTCGCCGTGATCGCCGACCCGGCGTTGAAATGGGCGCTCGACGCCGCCGATCAGGCGGACATCGAGCACGACATCGTCAGTCGATTCCTCCTCATGGCGCCTGCAGGGTCCTCGGGCGGGCATGTCGGGTTCATTGCCCGGGTGGTCGAAGTCGCCTCCGCCAGAGGCTGGGATCCCGTGGTGATCACCGCCCGGTCGGTGCCGGGGGCGCGCCTGGGCAAACCGAGTCGCGTCGGGGGGCAGTGGCACTTCGATCTCGACGTGGTGCAGCCGACCATCGTGGCGGCGGGCACTCCGCCGAGACGGCGGCGCAAGCCATCGGCTGCGTAGGTACGCTTCGTCCATGTCTGACAGCGATTCCCGTGTTGATATCGGCCGGTACGGCATCTGGACGTTCCAGCTGGATCTTGTGCCCGCTGCTGCATCCCAGGAGGCAGCCGCCGAGATCGAGGAACTCGGGTTTGGGGCCGTGTGGGTCCCCGAGGCGGTCGGGCGCGAGGCGTTCACCAGTGCGGGGCTGTTGCTGGCGGGGACCAGTTCGCTGACGGTGGCGACGGGCATCGCCTCGATCTGGGCACGCGACCCCATGGCGGCCTCCGGCGCACACAAGACGCTGAGCGAGGCCTACCCCGGTCGGTTCCTGCTGGGTCTGGGCGTGAGTCACCAACCCATGGTCGATCACGTGCGGGGACATCACTACGACAAGCCACTCACCGCCATGTCGCGATACCTCGATGCCATGGATGCGTCGGTGTTCATGGCTGCCGAGCCCACGGTGCCGCCCCGGCGGGTGCTCGCCGCGCTGCAGCCCAAGATGTTGCGTCTTGCGGCTGAGCGTGCTGACGGTGCGCACCCCTACTTCGTGCCGCCCGAACACACGGCGGTTGCCCGCGCCGAGTTGGGCGACGGTCCGCTGCTCGCCGTTGAGCAGGCGGTGGTGTTCGAAACCGATCCGGGCCGGGCGCGTGACGTCGCCCGCACGCACACGGCGATCTACACCGGACTCCCCAACTACGCCAACAACCTCAAGCGTTTCGGGTTCGTTGAGGAGGACTTCGACGGGGCGGGCAGTGACCGACTCGTTGACGCCATCGTGGCCTGGGGGACCATGGACGACGTCGTGGCCCGCATCAACGCCCACCACGACGCCGGCGCCGACCATGTCTGCATTCAGGTGATCGCCGCCGATGGTCGCAGCGTGCCGGTTGAGGCTTGGCGTCAGCTCGCCGACGCGCTGCTGTAGTTGTCGATGCGTGCCGCCGCCCACGGGTACGAGGCGGAGATCGGTGAGGTCGACGGGCGACTTTGCGTGCTGGCGCTCACCCATCACGGGGTCGACCTGCTGGGGGTCCAGGGAGCGCCATTGATGACCCCGTGGTTGGGGCGGTTGTCGGGTCGGCGTCAGCGGGTGGGCGGTCACGATCTCGCCATTGACGTCGCCGGGGTCGGCGATCCGTCGCAGCGTCACGTTGAGTTCGATCCGCTCGGTCGAGCGCTCCATGGTTTGTGCGGGGGTGCGGGTGCGTGGCGGATGGAACAGACCGGTGCCGAGGTGCACGCTGAGGCACAGTTTGCGCCACACCCGGCATTCCCGTTCGCTCATCGCATGGTGGTGAAACTGGCGCTGCGTGAAGACGGACTCCTTGTCGACACCGTGGTCCACGCCGAAGGTGATGTTGGGGTGCCGGTGGCGTTCGGCTGGCATCCGTACCTCGCGGCGCCGCTCACCACAACCGGGCAGGTGGAGGTGTTCCTTCCGTTCACCACCTCGTGCCTGCTCGATGACCTGTTGCCAACCGGAGAGGAGCGGGGGGTGTCGCCACGCTGGGTTGCCGACCCGGTCATGGACCACCACTGGCGAGTCGAGCCTGACATGGTGGCGGTGGTGCGTTCGGCGGTGGGCGACACCGTCGTGCGCTTTGGTGACGGGTTCGGGTGGGCGATGACCTGGGTGCCCCGCAGCGGGGCGGGGTTCGTGTGCATCGAACCCATGGCCGGCCCGCTCGACCCGTTCTCCGCCGGGTCGTCGACCCCGTGGGCGCGTCCCGACGCACCGTGGAAGGCCAGTTTCCTGGTTGGCCGGGCCGCTGCGCCTCCCGTGGGGGGTCCCGAAATTTCTCCTGGCTGAGGAATGGGTTGGCGGGAGGATTTGTTACTATCGCCGTAGGAGAAATTGCTCCCGCCCAGACCCCCACTGGATCACACCAAGGAAGCGACATGGCATCGACGGACATCGGACTCGATCTCGGCCGCTACAAGCTCGGCTGGCACGACGATGTGGACTATGTGTTCAAACCCAAGAGGGGCCTGAACACCGACATCGTGCGGGAGATGTCGTGGATGAAGGGTGAGCCGGACTGGATGTTGGCCAGTCGACTGAACTCGCTGCGTCACTTCGAGAAGCGCCCCATGCCCCACTGGGGTGGCGACATGTCGGGCATCGATTTCGACAACATCTTCTATTACATCAAGCCCACCGAGGGGCAGGTCGACGCCTGGGAGGAACTCCCCGAAGCAGTGAAGCAGACCTACGAGAAGTTGGGAATCCCCGAGGCTGAACGCAAGTACCTCGCCGGGGTGACCGCGCAGTACGAGTCCGAGGTGGTGTTCCACCGCAACCGTGAGGACCTTGAGGCCCAGGGCGTCATCTTCTGCGACATGGACACGGCGCTGCGCGAGTACCCCGAGTTGGTCAAGCAGTACTGGGGCAAGGTGATCCCGCCCAACGACAACAAGTTCTCGGCGCTGAACACGGCGGTGTGGTCGGGAGGATCGTTCATCTACGTCCCACCGGGGGTCGAGGTGTCGATGCCCCTGCAGGCCTACTTCCGGATCAACTCGGAGAACATGGGCCAGTTCGAACGTACGCTGATCATCGCCGACGAGGGTTCGAAGGTGCACTACATCGAGGGCTGCTCGGCGCCGGTGTACACCACCGACTCGTTGCATTCCGCCGTCGTTGAGATCATCGTCAAGCCCAGTGCTCGGGTGACCTACACCACCATCCAGAACTGGTCCAACAACGTGTTCAACCTTGTGACCAAGCGTGCCCGGGTCGAGGCCGAGGGTCACATGGAGTGGATCGACGGCAACATCGGCAGTCGCCTCACCATGAAGTACCCGGCGGTCTACATGGTGGGCCCCAAGGCGTCGGGCGAGGTGCTCTCCGTCGCCTACGCCGGTCCCGGCCAGCACCAGGACGCCGGGGCCAAGATGGTGCACGCCGCCCCCGAGACCACGTCCAAGATCGTGTCGAAGTCCATCTCCAAAGATGGCGGTCGGACCAGTTACCGGGGTCTCGTGCGCGTCGAGGATGACGCCTACGGCTGCCGAAGCCACGTGCAGTGTGACGCCCTCATCCTCGACGACCAGTCGATTTCGGACACCTTCCCCTACATGGAGGTTGGCACCCGAGATGCCGTGATCGGACACGAAGCCACGGTGTCCAAGGTCGCCGACGAACAGCTCTTCTACCTGATGAGTCGGGGCCTCGCCGAGGAACAGGCCATGGGCATGATCGTGAACGGCTTCATCGAGCCGGTGACGCGCACGCTGCCCATGGAGTACGCCGTGGAGTGGAGCCGGCTCATCGAGCTGCAGATGGAGGGGTCGGTGGGCTGATGCCCATGCGCACCGACTGCCGCCACTTCGAGAGTCGCTCGTACGCCAACGGTGACACCGTCAGAAAGTGCAATCTCGATCTCGCCCCCGAGGCTCCTTGGCGATGCCCCGCGGACTGTGGCCGGTTCGAACTGCGACTGGCGGACGTGAACTGGTCCCACGGCAGCCTCATCACCCCTCCGACGCCACCCGAACCCGAGGCGGAAGGGATCGCTGCGCTGCTCGATGAGGCCGAGGACATCGTGAACGCCGCAGCCCCCGGGATTCTCGCCGAACTCGACGGCGGGCAGTCCGGCGGACGTTTCCAGCGGCTCTTTGGCCGGTTTGGGCGGAGGAAAACCCAATGACGACAACGCAACTTCCCCCCGGGGCGCTCCCCGGGCCAGACGAGGCCGGTTCGCTGGGCGGGCCGTCGTGGCTCGTGGCTCACCGGATCGCCGCAGCCGAGGCCGCCCGGGCCACATCGCTCCCGTCGACCGACGAAGAGATCTGGCGTTACAGCCCCGTAGGCGAATTGGATCTCGGCGAGTGGTCGTTGCCCGTGGCGCAGCCGTCGGGCAACGACGCTGGCGCACCGGCGGCGGTGCACGAACTCCTGGCGGTTTTGGCTCCGAGCGCCGCGACCGTCGTGGTTCGCAACGGCAGGGTGGTACTCGCCGAGGTGGGCCCGCGATGGGCTGATGCGGGTCTGCGGGTCGGGTCGTTGGGAGTACTCGATCCGACCGGCAACGCCGCGGTGGGCATCGGCAGCGTGGCCGGTCCCGCCAGCGACATCTTCGGGCACCTCAATGAGGCGTTCACCCCCGACCCGGTACTCGTCACCGTTCCCGCCGGGCTTGAGGTCACCGACCCCGTGGTGGTTATCGACTGGGTGGATGCCGACGGGGCGCTGGTGCCGGGACGCCTGATCGTCGCCGTTGGCGACGACGCCGCCGTGGAGGTCGTCGAATGGCAGGGTGGTGAGGACGTTCGTGCCCTCTGCCTTCCGGTCACCGAGCTTGCGGTCAGCGCCGCAGGTCGGCTCCGCCACACCGTCGTGCAGGAACGTGGTCCACGCACGTGGCAGATCGGGTCGTTGTTCGCCGAGGCAGCGCAGCACGCCACGGTGTTGACGGGCCAAGTGGCGCTCGGGGGCCACTATGCGCGCACCGCCACTGAATGCCGCCTGGTCGGCCGTGGGGCCCACGGTGCCCTTACCGCTGCGTACCTCGGCGAGGATGATCAGACGCTCGATTTCCGTACGGTGCAGCGTCACGATGCACCTGACACGACTAGTGACCTGCTGTTTTGCGGGGCGGTGGGGGACACCTCCCGTTCGATCTACACCGGGACCATCACCATTGCGCCGAGCGGTCGGGGGTCGAACGCCAACCAGGCCAACCGCAACATCAAGCTTGACGACGGGGCGTGGGCGGAGTCGGTGCCCAACCTCGAGATTGAGAACAACGACGTGCGCTGTTCACACGCTTCAACGGTGGGACCGGTCGACCTCGACCAGCTGTTCTACCTCCAGAGCCGCGGCGTTCCGCCCGCCGAGGCCGAGCGTCTCATCGTGACAGGGTTCTTTGATGAACCACTGTCACGGCTGGGCAACGTCGCCGTCGTCGGTCGGGTGCATGACGAACTCGCCCGTCGCCTCCTCGAACGTGGGGGTTCTGATGTCGGTTGAGCGACTGTGTGCGGTTGGCGATGTGGCGCCCGGTGAGGCACGCCGGTTCGACGTTGCGGGGCATCGTGTCGCCGTGGTCCGCATCGGCGACGACTGGTACGCCATTGGGGACCGATGCTCCCACCAGGACGTCTCGCTCGCCGAGGGTGAGGTCCATGAGGACACGCTCGAACTGGAGTGTTTCAAACACGGTTCGTGTTTCTCGCTGGCGACAGGGGAGCCGTCGTCGCTGCCCGCCACCAAGTCCGTGCCCACCTACGTCCTGACCGTCGAGGGCGACGACGTGATGCTGGAGGTGTCATGACCCGCCAATCTGAACTGCGTATCGAAGGGCTCGAGGCGTCAGCGGGTGGGTCACCCATCCTGCGTGGTGTGAATCTGGTCATCCGCTCCGGTGAGGTCCATGCGGTGATGGGTCCCAACGGGTCCGGCAAGTCCACGCTGTCTCACGTGCTCGCCGGCCGTCCCGGCTACGAAGTCACCGGTGGGTCGGTGACCCTTGACGGTGTGGACCTGTTGGCAATGGAGCCTTGGGAACGCGCCCAGGCCGGTCTGTTCCTGGCTTTGCAGTACCCCATCGAGGTCCCCGGGGTACAACTCAACGACGTGCTCGAGGCGTCGTTCGCCGCTGGCGGCCACGACCCATCCACGGTCCCGACTGTCGTGGGGGCGGAGGCGGAACGTATCGGTCTCGACCAGCGCCTGTTGCACCGTGCGCTCAATGTGGACCTGTCTGGCGGTGAGAAGAAGCGCAGCGAGACGCTGCAGCTCGCAGTGCTGCGCCCACGTATCGCCGTCCTTGACGAACTGGACTCGGGTCTCGACATCGATGCGTTGCGGGACTGCGCCCAGCGGGTCGAGGCCCTCTCCGACGAGGGGCTCGGGGTGCTCGCCATCACCCACTACAGCCGGTTGCTCGACGAGCTGCGTCCCGACGTGGTGCACATCATGGTCAAGGGCGAGATCCGGGAGTCCGGCGGGCCTGAACTTGCCGCTCGCCTCGACGTGGAGGGCTACGCAGCGTGGCAACTCCCGAACGAGGACATCCCCGCCGATCCTGTCGATGACCCCTTCGCCGATCCGTTCGCCGATCCTCTGGCCTGATGACCACGCCGACGCTCTCCGAACAGGCAGCTGTTGTGGCCCTGGCCGAGGCGGGTGTCACGGGATGGGACGTGGGCGAGGGTCGGCTCCGACAGGAGTTCCGCTTCGCCGACTTCGCTGAGGCGTGGGCGTTCATGGGTCGGGTTGCCGAGCTGGCTGAGCAGCGCAACCACCACCCCGACTGGTCCAACTCGTGGAACCTGGTGGTGGTCGAATTGGTCAGTCACGACGCCGGTGGGATCACCGCCCGTGACGTGGACCTTGCCGTCGCCATCTCGGCGCTTGTCTGAGGACTAGTCGGCGGCGGATTCGTCGATCGCCTGAGCCAACGTGTTCCACGACAGGGTGGCGCACTTGATGCGCACCGGGAACTTGACCACCCCTCGGAGCGCTTCGAGATCCCCGAGCTTCACGTCGGGTGCGGACTCGGGGGCCTCCGCTGCGGCGGACTCGCCGCCTTCGAGGCCAGCCTCGTGGATGGACATCATGGCCTTGAACGCCCGGGTGAGCTGCGCCACCTCCTCAAGGGAGCGTCCCTTGACCGCCGAGGTCATCATGGAGGCCGAGGACTGGCTGATCGAGCAGCCCTGACCGGCGATCTTGATGTCTTGCACCTTGCCGTCTTCGATCTCCACGAAGATCACGACCTCGTCGCCGCACAACGGGTTGAACCCTTCGGTGCGATGTGCGGGGGGCACGGGCAACTCGCCACGGTTCCGCGGGTTGCGGTAGTGGTCGAGGATGATCTCCCGATAGAGGTCTTCAAGGCCGGGCATAGGGCTTTCCTAGCAGAAGAAGTCGACGGTGTCGGTGAGGGCATCGACAAGAGCGTCAATGTCGTCGCGGTCGTTGTACAGGTAGAGGCTGGCGCGGGCGGTCGCCCCGACGCCCAACTGGCGCATGAGTGGTTTGGCGCAGTGGTGCCCGGCACGCACGCAGACCCCGTGCTGGTCGAGAACCTGGGAGATGTCGTGGGGGTGGACGTCGGCAAGGGCGAGAGAGAGCACCCCTCCCCGGTGGGCGAGGTCGGACGGGCCGTGGATGGTGAGCCGATCACCGAGACGGTCGGTGAGTGCCCCAATGGCATAGGCGGTCAGTTCCACCTCGTGGGCCCTGACGCGGTCCATGCCGACACTCTCGAGGTAGGCGATGCCGGCGGCGAGACCGATCGCTTCAGCGATGGGGGGTGTGCCGGCTTCGAACTTCCACGGAAGCTCGTTGGGGGTCCATCCGTCCTTGCGCACGTCGCGGATCATCTCGCCGCCACCGAGGAACGCTGGCATCGCATCGAGGATCTCCTGGCGGCCCCACAGGACGCCAATGCCGGTCGGGCCGAGCACTTTGTGTCCCGTAAAGCCCAACAGGTCGCAACCGAGCGACGACACGTCAGTCGCCAGGTGCGGGACCCACTGGGCGGCGTCGATCATGCACAGGGCACCTGCGGCGTGGGCGGCGTCGACGATGGTGCGCACCGGGGTGATGGTGCCGAGCACGTTCGACATGGCGGTGACCGACACCAACTTCGCCCCGTCGCACAGTTCGTCGAGGTTGGACAGGTCGAGTTCGAACTCTTCGGTGAGGCCGATCCATCGCAGTTCAATCCCGATGGATTCGCGGAGCATGAGCCACGGCACGATGTTGGCGTGGTGCTCCATGTCGCTCAGGACCACCACGTCTCCGGCCCCTAGGTTGGCCCTGCCCCAGGCATTGGCCACCAGATTCATGGCCTCGGTCACGTTCTTGGTGAACACGACCTCCGACGTCGACGTGGCGCCGATGAACTGCGCGACCTTGCGCCGGGCTCCCTCGTAGCGTTCGGTCGACTCGGCTCCGAGTTGGTAGACGCCGCGGTGCACGTTGGCGTATGCGGTGCGGTAGAGGTCGTCCATTGCATCGAGGACGGACTGTGGCTTTTGGGCCGATGAGGCTGAGTCGAGGTACACGAGGGGTCGGCCATCGGCCCGTGGTTCGCTGAGCAGGGGGAAGTCCTTGCGAAGGGCGACGACATCGAGGGGGGCCACGCCCGGTGCGGGAGCGGTTGACATCAGCGCCCAGCCCTCGCCTCGTAGGCCTCGTAACCCTCGGCCTCAAGCCGCTCGGCGATCTCGGGGCCTCCGGAGTCGACGATGCGACCGTTGATGAGGACGTGGATGACGTCAGGCTGGAGTTCGTCGAGGAGGCGGCGGTAGTGGGTGATGGCCAACACGCCGAGTTGGGGGCGCTCGGCGCGCACGCTGCGCACCCCTTTGCCGACGAGTCGGAGTGCGTCGACGTCAAGACCTGAATCGGTCTCGTCGAGAATGGCGAACTCAGGTTCGAGGATGGCCATCTGGAGGATCTCATTGCGCTTCTTCTCGCCACCCGAGAAACCCTCGTTGAGGTAGCGGTCAGCGAACGCCGGGTCCATCTCGAGCCGTTCCATCCACTCCATGATGGCGAGACGCAACTCGAGCATCGACAGGTCGATCCCCTTGCGAGCCGACAAGGCCTGGCGCAGGAAGTTCAGTACGGAAACCCCGGCGAACTCCTGGGGGTACTGGAAGGCGAGGAACATACCTGCCTTCCCACGCTCGTCCGCTCCCCAGTCCGTGATGTCATCCCCGCGGAACAGGATTTGCCCGCTCGTCACGGCATATTCCGGGCTTCCAAGCAGGGTGGTGGCCAGGGTGGACTTGCCTGATCCGTTCGGTCCCATGAGCGCGTGGATCTCTCCCTCACCGATGACGAGGTCAACCCCGCGGAGAATCTCGGTGGGGTTGTCCCCGGTGGTCGAGACGTGCAGATCGCGCAGTTCAAACAGTGGCGTGCTCACAGACCGGATTGTAGTGAGATCGTCCACAATTAGCACTACGCGGGTAGGGGAAATGGTCCCCGGCCGGGTGGTCACCCGGCGGGCCGGGTAGCGGGGCCCGATTCGCCCTCGTCGTGGGACTCGTCCCGCTTGCCGAGGAGGTCTTTCTTCCATTCGCGGAAACGGGTGTGCCGTGCGCCAGAGGGCCCGTCACCGACGCCGCTGCCATCGGGGTAGAGCCGGAACTCGACGGTGGTCGTCGGGTCCTCAGGGTCGACCGCCAGGTAGCGGGCGTCCGCCCGCGACGCCGGTCCGGCCCGCCACAGCAGCCAGCGGCCGATCCGTCGCTTGTACATCGCCTCTGGTTCACCGATGTCCTCACCGAGACGGCGGAGACGGTCAGGTGCCTGCCGCCAAGCACTGGCCGGGATGTTGCGGTCCCGCACCGGCGTTGCGGGGAGTTCAGCGGTGTCCACTGGCGTTGGGTCCACCGGTCGTTGGTCGGCGGGAAGTGGGGCAGGGTCGGGGCCGGGGCGTTGCGCGTCGGTCACGGGGCGAAGGGTACTGTGCGCCCCGTGGGCTGGCGCCGGGACGTTGCGGTGGGTGTGGTGGCGTTCGTCGCCATGGAACCTGTGGCCTACGCCGGGCACCGCTGGGGAATGCACGGTCCGGGCTGGGCGGCCCACGAGAGTCACCACCGGTCCCGTGCCGGGGTGGTTGAAGCCAACGACCTCTACCCGCTGGGGTTCGCTGCGGCCACCATCGTGGCGATGAGTGCGGGGGTGCCGCGCAGAGCGGCGGCACCGTGGCGGGCGGTACTGGCAGCGAGCGCCGGGGTCACCGCGTACGGTGCGGCGTATTCCGTGGTGCATGAGATCTACGCCCACCGACGGGTGCCCCGCCTTCGCCGGCGCGCCCGAGTGCTTGAGGTGCTCGGCGAGCGGCACATGCGGCACCACCGGCGAGGCGGTGAGCCATTCGGCATGCTGCTCCCAATCGTCGTTGATGGTGTCGCCCCCCGTCGTTCGTCGGGGGACCCGTTGTCACCACCCGCGGGCGACCCACTCGTTGAGGTGCGGACGCTCGGTCCCGATGGTGGTGTCGTCGCCGTGGCCCGGGAGCACCAAGGTGCGGGCGTCGAGGCGGAACAGACGGTTGTCGATTGACTCGATGATTGTGGGGAAGTCCCCCCCGGGGAACTTCGTTGCACCCGGCCCGCCCGGGAAGAGCGTGTCACCACTCAGGAGTACCTCGGCATGGTCGAGGCGGAAACACATCGAACCCGGAGTGTGCCCCGGGGTGGCGATGGTGTGAAGGCGGAGACGGCCAACCTCAACGACTGATTCGTCCTCGAGCACGTAGTCGTAGCTGTCGAGCATCTCGGCGTCGGCGGCGGTTACCCCGACCTCGTACCCGGCGTCGCGCACCGCCGGGATGGCCTGGATGTGGTCCCAGTGGCCGTGGGTCTCGATGACGGTGCGCACCCCGAGCTTCCGACACAGTTCCAGGAGTCGCTCGTGTTCGTTGGCGGCGTCGACCAGCACGGCATCGCCGCTCTGGCGGCAGCGCACCACAAAGACGTTGTTGTCGACGGGCCCGACCACCACCTTGTGGATCTCGCACATGCTGTCGGCCCAGTGCAGGGTCGTGGACTCAGCCATGGGCCAAGGGTAGGGCCACTGGGCCTCCCCGGGTGGCCCGGGTCGCACGGGACTGATAGACAAGACCCCTGACAGCACGGAAACCGACGAGAAGGGCCCTCGACCGTGAACTTCGCCTTCAGTGACGAGCAGGAAGAACTGCGCAACATCGTTCGTCAGTTCCTTGAGTCCAAGTCGCCGGAATCGGCGGTGCGAGAGCAGATGGAGACCGAACAGGGTTACGACCCCGAGGTCTGGTCCCAGATGGCCGAGCAGCTCGGCCTGCAGAGCCTCATCGTCCCCGAGGAGTTCGGCGGGCAGGGGTTCGGCTACGTCGAGTTGACCGTCGTGCTCGAAGAGATGGGCCGGTACCTGTTGTGCGCTCCGTTCTTTTCCACGGTGGTGCTCGCCACCAACACGCTGCTTCAGGCCGGTGACGCCGAGGCGTGTGCCGCTCACCTGCCGGGTATCGCGTCGGGCGAGACGATCGCCACGTTGGCGTTGACCGAGCCGAACGGCCGCTGGGACGAGAGCGGCATCGAGGCCACCGCCACCGCATCGGGCGATGGTTGGACGATCGACGGCACCAAGATGTTCGTGATCGATGGCCACGTGGCCAACCTGATCCTTGTGGCGGCTCGCACATCGGCGGGTGTGAGTCTGTTCGCCGTGGACGCCGACGCCGCAGGCCTGACCCGCACGGCGTTGTCGACGATGGACCAGACCCGCAAGCAGGCCAAACTCGAGTTCGCCGGAGTCCCCGCCACGCTGGTGGGCACCGACGGTGACGGCTGGAACGTGCTGAGCCGGGTGCTCGACCTCGCCGCGGTGGCCCTCGCTGCCGAGCAGGTGGGTGGGGCTCAGGCCTGTTTGGACATGTCAGTGGAGTACGCCAAGGTGCGCGTGCAGTTCGGACGCCCCATCGGCTCGTTCCAGGCCATCAAGCACAAGTGTGCCGACATGCTCCTCGAGGTCGAGTCAGCCAAGTCGGCCGCCTACTACGCCGGCTGGTGTGCGTCGGAGATGAACGACGAACTCCCGTCGGTGGCCAGCCTCGCAAAGGCCTACTGCTCCGAGGCCTACTTCCACGCCGCCGCCGAGAACATCCAGATCCACGGCGGCATCGGATTCACCTGGGAGCACCCCGCCCATCTCTACTTCAAGCGGGCCAAGTCCTCCGAACTGCTCTTTGGTGACCCCACCTACCATCGCGAGTTGCTCGCTCAGCGCATCGGCATCTGATGCCGTCGGCTCCGGCCCGACGGCGGAGCCGGGTTGCTGCGTAGGCTCGGACCATGGTGTGGTTCTTTGTCGTGGTGATCGCGGTGGCGGTCGTGGTCGTGGGATTGGTGGTCGTCGGTCGGGTCACCGCCGAATTGGCTGACCAGCCGGCGACGGCGTACTTCGATCTCGACGGTGCGGTGCTGTGGGTCGGTGATCACCTGCCTGCGGACACCACAGCACAGATTTCCTACGACGATGTGCGAGTCGTGCTTGGTTGGTACCTCGACTACCTCACCGACAAGGGTGTGGCGCGCCGTGATGATGCGACACCGGCCATCAGTGGCCCGCTCGTCGCCGCCGAGGACGAGGCGCTCGCCTACGTGCTCGGTCGACTCGCCGCCGAGGACGGTTCCCCCGACCTGACCGACGCCCAGGTGGTGGAAATATGTGACGCCCAGCGCACGTACCTGGTCACCATCGGTGCAGTGCGTAGCATCGATCCCGCAGACTGACGTCGAAAACCAAGGAGCTCCTGACATGGACCGACCCGGCAAGTTCGAGCACAGCCGCTGGCTGGGGGACAAGCGCACCCAGGTTGTCTACGACGTCGACAACCTGACCGACGAGGACGCCCACCTGGTGGAGGACCTCATGGCCGCTGAGGCCTTCGCCTGTTTCGGACCCGACACGCTCCCCGAGGCCCGCAACCGCGGGTACAAGCCGTTCAAGGGGAACGGCAGCGGCGTGGCCGACGTGGACGTCAGCGCCGGCTGATTCGGCCCACGGCGTGACCATCGAGGAGATCCGGCTCGACACCGACGGGGTGGTGCTCGCCGCTCACCTCGCTATGCCGCGCACCGCCTCGGGGGTTCCCCTTCCCGGTGTGGTGATCGCCCACGGTTTCCCGAGTGGGCCCGGAGGCGGTTCGGACCCGGGCGCCACCCACCCCGAACTCGCCGATCGCATAGCGACTGAGATGGGTTTCGCTGCCCTCGCCGTGTCGGCGAGGGGGTGCGGCGCCAGTGGGGGGAACTTCTCCCTCGGTGGCTGGCTGGACGACCTCGTGGCGGCTGCCGAGCACCTGCGGACCATCGACAACGTGTGGGGTGTCTGGCTGATCGGTTTCGGCACGGGCGGCGCGCTCGGTGTGTCTGCAGCGGCCAGCCATCCGTGGATCCGGGGGGTGGCGGCGCTGGGCGCTCCCGCTGATTTCAACGACTGGGCTGCCCATCCGCGCAGGCTTGTGCTCCACGCCCGCGAACAGGGCATCATCCGGGACCCGCGGTTCCCCGAGTCGTTCGATGTGTGGTCCGCCGAGCTGCGTCGCCTCGGTGCCGCCGACGCCGCGGCGCTGATGGAGGGTCGGCCCTTGTTGGTGGTGCACGGAGCGGACGACGACGTGGTTCCGGTCTTTGACGCCCGAGTCCTCGCCGACGCGCACGGTGCGGCCGATCTGCGGATCATCGAGGGCGCCGGGCACCGACTGCGTCACGATCCGCGAGCGGTGGCGACGCTGCTCGGGTGGCTGGATCGTCAGCGCAACGAGGCCCAGTCGAGGGCGTGACTCAGTCGGACTTCGACTTGCCTTTGGCTTTCATGGCTTTTTTCCATTCGCGCACCCGGGCGAGGGACTCCGGCGAGTCGATGTCGGCGACCGAGCGTGGTTGATCATCGGAGAAGGGGGCGGTGGCCTGCTCCCAGCCCTTGGGGCGGACCCCGAGACGCTTGGCCAGCATGGCCACGAGAATGCGTGACTTCTCGTCGCCGTAACCGGGCAGGCTGCGCACCCGGGTCATCAGTTCGTCGGCGTCGCCAACCCCGACCCACAACGCTCCAGCGTCACCACCCCATTCGTCGGTGATGTGGCGACACAGTTCCTGGGTGCGTTTGGCCATCGACCCCGGAAAGCGGTGGAGCGCGGGCTTGGCGGAGAACACTGCGGCGAACGCGTCGGGGTCCATGGCGGCGATTGCGGATGCGTCCAGTCCGCCGAGGCGTTCCGCGAGCGTGGCGGGACCCTTGAAGGCCCACTCCATGGGGATCTGCTGGTCCAACAACATGCCGATGACGAGGGCCAGTGGATCGGTGCTGACCAACTCGTCGGCCTCGTCGATGCCGGTGACTCGGATAGCGGGAGTACTCATGGCTGTGAGGCTACCCCTCCGGTGTGTGTCAGCATCTGCGTCGTGACTCTCGAGGTGTACACCGATGGGGCCTGTCTCGGAAACCCCGGACCGGGCGGTTGGGCGTGGGCTGCAGTGGGCGGTCCCTGGGCGTCAGGGGCGGCATCAGCCACAACCAACCAGCGCATGGAGGTCACTGCGGTCCTCGAGGCACTCGTGGCGCTCGGCCCCGAGGCCGGCGACGTCGAAATCGTCAGTGACTCGACCTACGTCGTTCACTGTTTCAACGATCGCTGGTGGGAGGGCTGGGTCCGGAGGGGTTGGAAGAACTCCCAGCGCAAGGCGGTGGCCAACCGGGACCTTTGGGAGCCGTTGATTGACCTAGTCGTGTCCCGGGGTGGGGTGACCTTCCGGTGGGTGAAGGGTCACAGTGAGGACCCCGGGAACGATTTCGTGGACGGTCTCGCCGTCGAGGCTGCCCAGTCCCAATGCGGCCGTTCCGGTCTCCACGGCCTCTGAGAGGCCGGGATTCGTTCGATTTCCTCCTTGACCGACGGGTCAATAGGCTGCGCCCATGGACATTTCTGGAGCATCAGCAATCATCACCGGCGGCGCCTCAGGTCTTGGTGAGGCCACGGCCCGCGCCCTCGCCGAGCGAGGCGCCAAGGTCGTCGTCGCCGACCTCAACGATGACAAGGGCACGGCCCTCGCCGCCGAACTTGGTGGGGCTTTCGTGCGAACCGACGTCACCGATTCGGATCAGGTCATCGCCGCAATCGCCGCCGCCCAGGATCTTGGCCCGGTGCGCGCCCTTGTGAACTGCGCCGGTATCGGCTGGGCCACCCGCACCGTCGGCAAGGACGGCGAGTACTCGTCGGCCCATGATCTCGATATCTTCCGCAAGGTCCTCGAGGTGAACCTCGTGGGCACCTTCAACTGCATTCGCCTTGTCGCCACGGCCATGGGTCGCGAAGAGGCTGTCAACGAGGACGGCGAGAAGGGTGCCATCGTGAACACGGCGTCGCTCGCTGCGTTCGACGGCCAGATCGGCCAGGCGGCCTACTCGGCTTCCAAGGGTGGCGTGGTGGGGATGACCCTGCCCATCGCCCGGGATCTCGGCGCCGTTGGGGTGCGGTGCTGCACCATCGCCCCCGGCCTTATCGACACCCCCATCTACGGCCAGGGGGAAACCTCCGAGCAGTTCAAGGACCGCCTGAAGAAGGACGTGGTGTTCCCCAAGCGTCTTGGGTACTCAACGGAGTTCGCCAGCCTTGCCGCCGAACTGATCACCAACAGCTACATGAACGGCGAGACGATCCGTCTCGACGGTGCGGCGCGTCTCGCCCCGAAGTGATTTCAGCCGCCTCGTGCGGCGCCTGACAACGACCCGCCCGCCGGCACCAAGGTGCCGACCCGGCGGGTCGTGTCGCGTCCACGGAGATCAGTCAGCGGTCCGCTGTCAGGTACTCGTCGAGCCGTTCGAGAGTCCGTTGCATGTTCGGGACGGCCTTGCGGTCCATGCCGGGGACCTGGATCAGGAGTGGCAGGCGCGCCGTCGACCAGTCAAATGTCTCCGTGACGGTGCAGGAGCGCTCGCCGTTTGGCTCGATGGTGTAGCGCCAGCGGTGGCCGCCCATATGACGCCAGGCAATGCGCTTATCGATCTCGAACTCCACGACCTCGTTGCTGATCCGGTAGGGGACACCGAGTTTCATGTCCATGCCGAAACGGCTGCCCAACTCGAGAAGCTGGTCAGTGTCGCCGCTCGCTCCCTTGACCGTCCCGGACCCGTCGATAACAGAGTGGAGGGCCGGGTTGCGCAACACGGCAAACACGTCAGCGGCCGGCGCCTCAATGGTGCGGCTCACCGAAACGGCCCGATGGCCCCAGACGACGTCACTCACTTGCCCAGCTCCTTGCGTAGCGCCCCATCAAGATCTGGGCTCGTGAACTCGAACCCGGCGTCAACCAGCGTGGAGGGGAGGACACGTGCGCTGGTGAACAGCAGTTGTTCGGCGAGTTCGGCCCCGAGCAGCAACTTGGGACCGAAGGCGGGAACGGGAAGCACCGTGGGGCGGCCGAGCACATTTCCGAGCACCTTGGTGAACTCGGCGTTGGTGACGGGGTGAGGTGCGGTGAGGTTGACGGGTCCACGCACATCGTGATCCAACAGGAACCGAATCGCTCCGACCTCATCTTCGAGACTGATCCACGACCACCACTGTCGACCCGACCCGAGTCGGCCGCCGAGGCCCAGTTTGAAAAGTGGCAGCGTCTTGGCCAGCGCCCCTCCCGACGGGTCAAGCACGATGCCGGTGCGGAGATGCGTCACCCGGATGTCTGCCGCCTCGGCCGCCGCGGTGGCCCGCTCCCAGGCCTCACACACCTCGGACAGGAAGATCGCGCCGGGCCCGGACTCCTCGGTCAGTTCTTCATCGCCTCGGTCACCGTAAAAACCGATGGCGGAACCACTCAGCAGCACCGACGGCTTGTCGGTGAGGCCGGCCAGCGTCGTGGCGAGCAGAGTCGTGCCATCAACCCGGCTGTTGAGGATGCGCAACTTCTGCTGTGGGGTCCACCGGCGCTCAGCAATGCCTTCCCCGGCGAGATGCACCACTGCGTCGAATCCCTCAAGACTGTCGGCGTCGATGGTGCCTGCCTCAGGGTTCCATGCGATGGCGTCCTCCCCCGGACGGGGGGACCGTCGCACGAGGGGAACAACTCGGTGTCCCTCGTTGGTGAGGGCGGTGGTCAACGCCCGGCCAATCAGCCCGGATGCCCCGGTCACGACGATGTCCATGGTGCTCCTCATGGGGTGAGTGCCTGCGGACCCGGAAGGTTCCGCTGCGATTGTGGGCCGAGGCTCGGGGGGATGAGCCTGACCTCACGAAACGTGGAACAGGGCGCAGCCGCCGTCTATTCCCGACCGGTCCGGTGATGAGGGTTGACGGCATGGCGATCAAGGCCCATCGGGACCGTAGCGGGGGTCGCTGTGCCGCTACAGTCGCCCCCAGTGAGCACCCGCCGGCTGATCATCCTCTCCCTTCTGTGCGGTGTGGCGATTCTGGTGGCGTTCGTCGTCCAACTCGCACTCGTCGTGTGAGAGGCGACGCCACAACACCGCGGCCCCGGGGTGGTTCCCTTTGGGCGAAGGTGCTGGTATCTTCTGTCCGTGCGGGTGGAGTGCGGCTGAGGTCGCCCATGTCCAGCGTGTCCCACCATCCCTGCTCGTTCCGTTTCGCCTTGCGGCGATCCCTTGGAGTTCTTGTCGTTGCCGCGGCCCTCATCGCTGGGTCTGTCCCGGTGGCGTCGGGGGTCTCGTCAGCCCAGGATGAATGGCTGACTGAGGCTGAACGCGCCGAGGCGGGTGCCCGCCGTGCCCGCCAGAACGCCATCGCCGGCGAACTCGACGTGTTGCGGGCCACCGACCTCGAACTGCAAGCAGAAGCCAACCGACTCGCTGGACAGATCGCGGCGCTGGAGTCCGCAACGGCGTCCGCCGAGGCGGAGTTGCAGGCAGCCCAGGAACGCAGCGAAGCCCTCAACGACGAGCTCGACACGGCGCGCACCGAGTTCACCGAACGGCAGCGGATCCTCGAACAGCGCATCCTGCAGGCGTACATGTACCCCCGCTCCGACACGCTCTCGGCGGTGCTCGCTGCAGACGACCTCACCGAAGCGGAACGACGTCGTGTCCTTGCCGACAACGTCGCAGCCGACGACCGCCGCATTCTCGCCGAGCGGCAGGCCGCCGCCACCGAACTGGCACGCCTCGAGGTGGAGGTGCGGGCGACAGCGGACTCCATCGAGGCGCGGCTCGCCCAGCAGGAGTCTGATCTCGACGCACTGCGCATCGCACGGGCACGCGCCGACGAGGTGGCCGCCGCCCTCGATGACCGGATTGGTTCGTTCCAGGCCGAGGCCGAAGGGTTGGCGGCTTCTGAAGCCGACCTTGTGGCCATCATCGCCCGTCGGCAGGCGGCGGCGATCACAACGACGACAACCACCGCTCCTGCGGTGACCACCCCGCCTGATCCTGACGATCCGACGCCGCCGACCAGTCCACCCACGACTGCTCCTCCGGTGCCAGGTGGGGCTCTGGTGTGGCCCACCCAGGGCGTGCTGACGTCACCGTACGGGTGGCGGTGGGGGACGATGCACCGTGGGATCGATATCGGTGCCCCATCTGGGACGCCGATCTACGCCGCAGCGGGAGGGACCGTCTTTTACGCCGGCTGGATGGGTGGGTACGGCAACCTGATCCTCATCGATCACGGTGACGGCCGGGTGACCGCCTACGCCCACCAGTCGTCGCTTGCGGTCTCCGGCGGACAGGTTGGTCGAGGCCAGATCATCGGGTACGTGGGGAGCACAGGTGACTCCACCGGGCCTCATCTGCATTTCGAACTGCGCGTCGACGGAACAGCCGTTGATCCCTTGCCCTACCTGTAGCGAACCGCGTCGTTGTCCGGTGGCATCGGCCGGTAGGGTTGGGGCGCCGGGGTGTGGCACCGCGGCCGGTGTCCGGCACGGTCAAGATGACCCGAGCAGGACCCGCACATGGTTCCCGGGGCCGGTGGCCCCGCAACATCGAGAGGGTGATCCCCACGCCTGAGAACGGTGAACCAGACGACGGTGCAGCGAACCACGACGTGGTCGTCATCGGTGGCGGACCAGGCGGTTATGCCGCAGCCCTCTATGGAGCCGCCGCTGGTCTTGACATCGCGCTGATTGAGAAGGCCAAGATCGGTGGGACGTGTCTGCACGTGGGGTGCATTCCGGCCAAGGAACTGCTGGAGACGGCGTCCGTGTACCGGACGGTGAGCGAAGCCGCACGCTTTGGCATCACGACGTCGGCGCCCTCGGTTGACTGGTCGGTCACCATCAACCGCAAACAAGAGGTGATCGACAACCTGACGTCGGGCCTGACGTCGCTTCTCAAAGGTCGCAAGATCACGCTGTACGACGGAACGGGAACGCTCCAGTCGGACCGCTCGGTCGCGGTGAACGGCGGGTCCTCAGGTGAGGTCCACCTCACCGCAGACGCCGTCGTCGTCGCCACCGGTTCGGTGCCAAGGACGCTGCCCGGTTTCGAGGTGGACGGCAGAGTGGTCGTCACCTCCGACGAGTTCTTGTCAATGCCTGCGCTGCCCAAGACGGCGGCGGTCGTCGGCGGGGGTGCCATCGGATGCGAGTTCGCGTCCACCATGTCGGACATGGGCACCTCGGTGACCATTCTCGAGGCGCTTCCGAAGATCCTGCCCGGCTGTGACTCCGACGTCGCCCGGGTGGTCGAACGGTCCTTTGCCAAGCGGGGGATCGACATCCGCACCGGTACACGGGTCAATGGCCACACCCCGGGAAAAAAGGGTGGCACTGCGGTCCACATTGACGGGGCTGAAGACCTCGTCGTGGACCTGGTGGTGATGGCGGTCGGACGTCGACCCAACACGGAGGGTGCCGGATTGCCCGAAGCCGGTGTCGAGGTGGACCCGAGAGGGTTCGTCGTGGTTGACGAGTACTGCCGCACCAGTGTCGAAGGGGTGTGGGCGGTGGGCGACGTCATTGACACGCCGGCACTGGCCCACATCGGCTTCGCCGAGGGGATGCTCGCCATCCGCGACATCCTCGGCGAGGACGCCATGCCAATCGACCACGGCCGAGTGCCGTGGTGCATCTACTGCCATCCAGAGGTGGCGTTCGCCGGGCATTCCGAGCAATCGGCGAAGGACGCCGGACTTGAGGTGGTGGCCTCCAAGCATCGTTACGTCGGCAACGGACGCGCCCAGATCGTTGGCGATACCGAGGGCCTCGTAAAGGTGATCGCCCTCAAGCGGCCTGATGGCACAGCCGGTCAGATCGTCGGTGTCCACATGGTCGGCCCATGGGTGACCGAACAGCTCGGTCAGGCCTACCTGGCGGTGAACTGGGAGGCGACGGTGGATGAGGTGGCAGCGTTCATCCAGCCGCATCCGACCCTGAGTGAGTTGTTCGGCGAAACTGTTCTGTCCCTCACCGGCCGCAGCCTCCACGGCTGAGACCACCCACCCTACGGAGAAGCGAACCCATGTCGATGACCGAGGTCACGATGCCCCAACTTGGTGAGTCGGTCACCGAGGGCACCATCACCAAGTGGTTCAAGGCGGTCGGCGACGCGGTTGCCATGGACGAGGTGCTCTTTGAGGTGTCCACCGACAAGGTCGACTCCGAGGTGCCCTCACCGGTCGCCGGGTTCCTGACCGAGATTCGTGCCCCCGAGGGCGACACGGTCGAGGTGGGCGCGGTGATCGCAGTCGTTGGCGAGACCGCCCCTGTTGCTGGCGACGCCCCGCCGACGCCCGAACCTCAACCCTCGCCCACCCCAGTGCCTGCAGCGACCGCACCCGCACCGACACCGGCACCGTCGGTGGCCGCCGGTGGAGCAGTGGCGTCCCCCCTGGTACGCAAGCTCGCCGAGGGTGCGGGACTCGACGTGTCGAGGATCGCTGGTAGCGGCGCAGGTGGCCGGGTGACCCGTTCGGATGTGGAGGCGGCCATCACCGCCCGTGGATCTCGACGCGGCGGCGCGCCCGCTGCCCGCCGCACGGCGGGATCAGGGTCGCTGCGGGCAGATCGCCCCCGGCCGCAGCCACGCTCGGGCACTGGGGACACCGTCGAGAAGTTCAACAACATCCGACGCCGCACCGCTGAACACATGATGGCCTCCAAGTCCGTCTCTGCTCACGCCATGACCGCCGTTGAGGTCGACTACGAAGCGGTGGAACGGGTGCGTGCCGAGCGGGGCGAGGCCTGGCTGGCCGAGGAAGGTTTCGGTCTCACGTACCTGCCGTTCATCTCGCGTGCGGTCGTGCTGGCGCTCGCCGACTTCCCCCACATCAACTCCAGTGTCGGTGACGGCGAACTCATCGTGCACAACTACGTGAACCTGTCGATGATGGTGGACATGAACTTTGAAGGGGCGTTGGCCCCGGTGGTTCACGATGCCGACAACCTCACGGTGCGCGATCTCGCCCGGGCCGAGCGGGATCTCGCCGACCGGGCCCGCTCGATGAGCCTGTCGGCCGATGACATCAGCGGTGGCACGTTCACCATTTCGAACTCGGGGTCGTTCGGTACGCACCTCATGGTTCCGATCATCAACCAGCCGCAGGTCGCCGTCCTCAGCACCGACGGCATCAGTCGGCGGCCCGTGGTTGTGACCGCGTCGGACGGTTCGGAGGCGATCGCCATTCACTCGGTGGGCCTTTTGGCCATGTCGTGGGATCACCGCGCCTTTGACGGGGCGTACGCAGCCGGTTTCCTCGCCGAGGTCCGGGAGATCATCGAGACCCGGGATTGGGACGCCGAGTTGTGACCCCTGCCGGCCCGACCCTGCGGATCCGCTGGCTGGGCCGGACCTCCTACGACGACACGCTCGCCGTCCAGCACGGTCTGGTCGAACGTGGCCGGGATGACTGGTTGTTGTTGTGCGAACACCATCACGTGTACACGCTCGGTCGTCGAACCGACGAGGCGAACCTGTTGGCGGGGGTGGCCACCTCAGGGGCGGCGGTGGTGGCGGTGGACCGGGGTGGGGATGTGACGTACCACGGTCCGGGGCAACTGGTCGGCTATCCGATCCGAACGCTCCCCACCCGCAACGGTCGTCGTGTTGAGGAGGGCGGCGTGGTGGACCCTCGGGCGTGGGTGGCCGACATCGAGCAGCTCCTCATCGACGTACTGGTCCGGCTCGGACTCACCGACGTCGGTCGCGTCCCGGGGTGTCCGGGGGTGTGGGTTGCCCCCGAGAGCCCACGGCCGCGAAAAGTTGCTGCGATCGGGGTGCGCATCAGTCGCGGCCGCAGCATGCACGGGTTCGCGCTCAATGTCGATCCCGACATGGACATGTTCTCCAACATCGTGCCGTGCGGGATCTCCAATCGGCCCGTGACCTCGCTCGCCGCCGAAGGGGTCGACGTTGACATGCATCGCGTCGTTGACGTCGTTGCTGAACTCGCCGCGGAGCGTTGGGCGTGGGGGGCACGGGAGCGGGCTGACGTCGTGTGGCGTCACCGCAGCGAGGATCTTTCCGCGTTCACCCGTGGTGAGGGACCTGGCGCCCCCGTGGCACCCGATGCCCACGGTGTCGGGTCGTCACCGTCGACACCGGTACCGGTGGCGCTTGGCCGATCGGGTGACGCAACGGCTCGTCGACGACGCCGTCTTGACGAGGCCGGGGTGGGTGAGGGCGTTCCCATCGCTGAACGCAAGCCGGACTGGTTACGGGCACCGGTGGTGATGGGGGAGCCCTACAGGGATCTCCGCAGGCAGTTGCGGGACCTCGATCTGGTCACGGTGTGTGAGGAGGCGGGGTGTCCCAACATCTATGACTGTTGGGCAGATGGCACCGCCACCTTCATGATCAACGGCGAACGCTGCACCAGGGCGTGCGGGTTCTGTCTGGTCGATACGCGGCACCCCGAGCCACCGGACCCCGCCGAACCTGACCGGGTGGCCCGCGCCGTTGACCAGTTGGGGTTGCGGTTCGCCGTCGTCACCGCCGTGGCGCGCGACGATCTCCATGACGGAGGAGCCGCCCAGTTCGCCGCCACCATCGCCGCCATCCGTCAACGGACCCCCGGGGTGTCCGTTGAGGTGCTCATCCCCGACTGCAAGGGCGACCCGGAGGCACTCCAGGTGATCTTCGACGCAGCGCCCGAGGTGCTCAATCACAACATCGAGACGGTGGCGCGGCTCCAGCGTGCCGTGCGTCCGTCGGCGTCGTACACGCGCAGTCTGGCGGTGCTGGCTCGCGCCAAGCAGTCGGATCTGACGACCAAGTCGGGGATCATCGTCGGCATGGGCGAGACCGACGATGAGGTCGTCGCCGCACTCGCCGATCTCGCCGGTGTCGGGGTGGACATCGTTACCATCGGGCAGTACCTGCGGCCCACCACCAACCACCTGCCGGTGGCACGTTGGGTGCCCCCCGAGACGTTCGGTGGCTACGCCCGTGTCGGCGCGGAACTCGGCATCGGGCACGTCGAGTCGAGCCCACTGACCCGCTCGAGCTACCACGCCCGCCAGGCCGCCGACCGGGTCGTGCCGGTGACCATCGGTTCGTGAGGCAGGATTTCGGCCTGTGATGGAACTCGACGCCGCCACGTTCATGCTGCAGTGGGCCACCGGTGGCCTCGTGTTCCTGTGGGTCACGTCGCGTCGCCGTGAGGTGGGCGTCGGCTACGGCTGGTTGTTGCGGGGCACCTACGGGCTGTTCGCACTGGTTGCCGCCGTGGTCGGCTTCACGTTGGTGGACACCAACTGGGTGCGCGAGTTGTCCGCCGTTGGTGTGGTGATCGCCACGGCGGCGGTGCTCGGCGTCTCCGTCCAGCGCCGTAAAGCTGGCGTGGCCGGGCAACGGGCGCTGGCTGAACAGCGCTCTGAGCGGGTGGCGGCCATGACCGGCATTGATCGTGCCGCCGCCGAACGTGACCTGTCGGTGCCCGAGTTCCCCCCCGGTCTTGATCTCATCGCACCGCTCATCGGCCTGGTCGGCGTGATCGCCGCCGGGCTGACCGGGGGCGACCCGGCGTGGCTGTCTCTCGCTCGCACACTGGTTGGGGCGCTGTTTCTCGGAGCGGTGTCTGACGCAATGTTGCTTGGCCACTGGTATCTGGTGCAGCCCGGCCTCAGCCGCGGTCCGCTGCTCGAGATGGTGCGGTGGACAGGCATCCTGTGGGTTCCCCAGGTGCTGTTGCTGCTCGTCCCACCCGGCATGGTGGCGATACTCGACGGCACGGTCGACGACGGGTGGGGCGGCATGCTCGGGTGGTTCTGGGTGGCGTGTGCGGTCACGACCGGTGGTCTGGTCTGGCTGACGCGGCGGGCACTGCGGGAGCGCTACTACTCGGCGGTGATGGCCGCCACGGGGTTGTTGTACCTGGCGATCCTGACGGCGTTCGGCACCGACCTGGTGGCCCGGGCGCTCATCGCCCAGATCCAACCCTGAGCCGCCTGGGTTGTCCGGGCCGTGGTGGTTCAGCGGACCACGAAGTACTTGGCCTGGGGGTGGTGGCAGATGATGGCGGAGGTGGTCTGTTCCGGCTGGTACTGGAACCCGGTTTCCTCGCTGACCTCGATGCCGAGCCGTCCCGCTTCGAGCAGTTCCGCCACCCGGGCGTTGTCCTCGAGATCCGGGCACGCCGGGTAGCCCCACGAGTACCGGCCACCCCGGTATTGCTGGCGGAACAGGCCGGCGAGGTCCGGGCCGTCCTCATCGACGAATCCCCACTCGGTGCGGATCCGCGTGTGCCAGTACTCGGCGAGCGCTTCAGCCATTTCAACGCCGAGTCCGTGGACGAGGAGGTACTCCTGGTACTCGTCGGCGGCGAAGAGCTCGGCGGTCCGGTCAGACACGTTGTGACCCATGGTCACGATGTGGAACGCCGCGTAGTCCGGTTCGCCGCTGTCGACGGGTCGGAAGAAGTCAGCGATGCACAGGTGGGGTTCGCGTCCAGACCGGGGGAAGGGGAAGCGAGTCCGTTCCGTGGTCCGGGTCTCGTCGGTCCACACCACGAGGTCGTTGCCGTCGCTGTTCACACAGAAATAGCCGTAGACGACCTGGGGGACGAGGAGGTTGGATGCCTTGGCCCGGTCGAGTTGTTCGCGCAGCACCGGGGCGAGACGGTCCTTGAACTCGGCATCGGTCTCGACTGAGCCGTCGTCGTGTTTGAGCGGACGGAACTGCCACTGGTTGCGGTACAACGCCGTCGTGTTGAGGTAGGTGGCGATGTCGTCGACGGCGATCCCCTTGACCACCTTGGTTCCAAGGAACGGTGGGACGAAGACCTCGTTGTCGGTGGCGACGTCGGCTGGTCGTTGCGGGGGTGGGGCGTCGTTCTCCTGACCCTGTGCGGCTGCGATCGCCGCGGCGGTGCGGGCCGCCGCCGGCACCCGCGACTCGGACGGTTCGCGTCCCCAGGTGGGGTCCTCGTCGGTTCCCGAGCGACGGATCTCGCCGAGTCGGTCCATGACCCGCAAGCCCTCAAACGCGTCCTTGCCGTAGAACAGGCGACCCTCGTACACCTCGCGGAGGTCCCGCTCGACGTAGCTGCGGGTGAGTGCGGCCCCACCGAGGATCACCGGGACCTCGGCGAGACCTCTGCGGTTCAGTTCCTCGAGGTTGTCGCGCATGATGAGTGTGGACTTCACGAGCAGGCCACTCATGCCGATGGCGTCAGCCCCGACCTCGGTGGCGGCCCGGATCATCTCCTCGATCCCGATCTTGATGCCGAGGTTGTGGACCTCGTAACCGTTGTTGGTGAGGATGATGTCGACAAGGTTCTTGCCGATGTCGTGCACATCACCCTTGACCGTGGCGAGCACGATGCGGCCCTTGCCGCCGTCGTCGCTGCGCTCCATGTGTGGTTCGAGGTGGGCCACCGCCATCTTCATCGTCTCCGCCGACTGCAGGACGAATGGCAGCTGCATCTCGCCGGTGGCGAAGAGGTCCCCAACGACCTTCATTCCCGACAACAGGACGTCGTTGATGATGGCGAGGGGTGGAATGCCTGCCGCCATTGCCTCATCGAGGTCGTCGGTCAGCCCGTTGCGGTCCCCGTCGATGATGCGTTGGCTGAGCCGCTGGTCCACCGGCCAACCCGAACGGTCCTCGACAGGCCCACTGGTGTCGGTCACCCCTGAGAACGCCTCCATGAGCGCCGTCAATGGGTCATAGGCGGGATCGTCGCCCGACGGCGGGCGCCGACGGTCGTAGATGAGGTCGAGGCAGATCTGTCGTTGGTCGTCGGGGATTCGGGCCAGTGGCTGGATCTTGCCGGCGTGCACGATGGCGGAATCGAGGCCCGCAGCGGTGCACTCGGCGAGGAACACGCTGTTGAGAACGTGACGGGCGGCCGGGTTGAGGCCGAAACTGACGTTGGACACGCCCAAGGTGGTGTACACGCCGGGCATCTCAGCCTTGATGCGGCGGATGGCTTCGATGGTCGCCATGGCGTCCTGTCGGAGGTCGTCGTCGCCGGTGGACAACGGGAACGTGAGAGCGTCGAAGATGAGGTCGCCGGCGGCGAGTCCGTAGCGGTTCAGGGCGAGATCGTGAATGCGGTGGGCGATACGCAGTTTCCACTCGACGTCTCGGGCCTGACCCTCCTCGTCGATGAGCAGGCAGATCACCGCCGCCCCGTACTCCTTGGCCAGGCGCATGACGCGGTCGAGTCGGGAACCCTCGGCGTCACCGTCCTCGAGGTTCGCCGAGTTGAGGATGGCCCGGCCGCCCACCCACTGGAGGCCGGCTTCCATGACCTCGGGTTCGGTTGAATCGAGGACGAGGGGGGCGCTCACCTGGGTGGCGAACCGCTGAGCCAACTCGTCCATGTCGGCGGTGCCGTCACGGCCCACGTAGTCGGCGCACACGTCGAGCACGTGGGCGCCTTCGCGTACCTGGTCACGGGCCATCTGCAGGCAGGTGTCCCAGTCGGTGTCGAGCATGGCTTCGCGGAACTTCTTGGATCCGTTGGCGTTGGTGCGTTCGCCGATGATGAGGAACGAGTTCTGCTGCTCGAACGGCACGAACGAGTAGATCGAGGTGGCGCCGTCCTCGTGGGCGGGGTGGCGACGGGCCGGTTCGAGATGGGCGCAGCGTTCAACGACGGCAGCGAGGTGCGCCGGGGTGGTGCCGCAGCAGCCACCCACCACGTTCACGCCCAGTTCGGTGATGAACCCGGCGTGGTGCTCGGCGAGCTGGTCGGGGGTGAGGTCGTAGTGCATGTGCCCGTCGACGACCGAGGGCAGGCCGGCGTTGGGGATGCAGGCGATGGGCATCCGGGCGTGGTGCGACAGATGGCGCAGGTGCTCGTGCATTTCCACCGGCCCGGTGGCGCAGTTGATGCCGATCACGTCGGGGCCCATGGGGTCGAGGGCGGCGAGGGCGGCACCGATCTCGGTTCCCGGCAGCATGCGTCCGGTGAGTTCCATGGTGACCTGTACCTGCAGGGGGACCTGACGCCCCGCGGCGGCCATGGCCCGGCGGGCGCCCACCATGGCGGCCTTGGCGCCGAGCAGGTCGAACTGGGTCTCGATGATGATGAGATCGACCCCGCCGTCGACGAGACCTCGGCACTGCTCCTCGTAGAGGTCCCGAAGTTCGGCGAAGCGGATCTGTCCCAGGCTGGCGAATCGGGTGCCGGGTCCCACTGAGCCCGACACCCAGCGCCGTCGGTCGGCGGTGGAGAAGTCGTCGGCCACCTCCCGGGCGAGTCGGGCGGCGGCGACGTTGAGTTCGTAGGTGCGTTCGGCGATGCCGTACTCGGTGAGCGGGACCCCGAACGCCCCGAAGGTGTCGGTCTCGATGACGTCGACCCCGACCTCGAGGTACTCGGCGTGGAGCTGGCGGATCACGTCGGGCCGGGTGACGACGAGGAGTTCGTTGCATCCCTCGAGGTGCTCGCCACCGAAGTCGTCGGGGCCGAGCTCGAGTTGTTGGATGCCGGTGCCCATGGCGCCGTCGAACACCACGACGCGCTCGGCTGCGGCGCGCAGGTAGTCGTGGGATGCACCGGTCATGCCCAGAGGCTACCGGTGGCTCGGCCGGCCGACGAAAGCGGGTGGTTCACCCGGGGCACGTGGCAGCGACCAGGTGTCGGTAGGCTCGGCGGCGTGAAGATCTACACGCGCAAAGGCGACGACGGAACGACCGGGCTGCTCTACGGCGGTCGGGTGCCCAAGGACTCCGCACGACCCAACGCCTATGGCGCTGTCGACGAGGCGCAGGCCTTCATCGGTCTCGCACGTGCTGAGGTCCCCGACCCCAACCTCGATGAGGGACTCATCGGGGTCGAGCGGGACCTGTGGGTGGTGATGGCGGAACTCGCCGCCGGTGAGGCTGATCGTTCGAAACTGACCCCTGGGGAGTCGCTGGTGACCGCCGGGATGGTGGAGGGTCTCGAGGAGTGGTTGGACCAGCTCAGTTCGCAGTTCGACATGCCGACCGAGTTCGTCGTGCCTGGCCAGACCCGCCTCGGGGCGCTGCTCGACGTGGCCCGCACAGTGGTGCGCCGTGCCGAGCGTGACTGCCAGGCAGCGCTGAGCGACGGTTCACACGTCGGGGTGTACCTGAACCGGCTGAGCGACCTGTTGTGGATGTTGGCCCGATGGACCGAGGGCGGGAAGTCCCTTCCGGCCCGACCGCACTGACACCGGAGAGACCCCTCGTGCACGTTGACGTCTCCAAGTCCCTACCGGCTGAAGCCACGGCGGTGCTCCGGTTCGCCACCGCTGCGGACCCGTCGCCCGACGGCCTCGATGTCGAGGCGCTCTGCTCGCTCGGTTTCGAGGGCCGTCTTGACCAGGTGGTGACCTTGCCGCCGGCGGGGGGCGGCGGTCCGGTGACGGTGGTGGTCGGGCTCGGCGACCCGGTTGGGGGTGTGGGGCCCACGGCGCTGCGTCGCGCCGCCGCCGTCGGGGTGCGCAACGCCGCCCGGCACGCTTCGATCGCTGTTGAGTTCGCGGCCCTCGTGGCCGTCGAGGATCGCCCGCGCGCCGTCTCGGCGTTGGTCGAGGGGGCGATGCTGGGGGCGTACCGGTTCGGCCGGTACAAGAGCGCCTCCCCGTCGACGTCGCTGGATCGGTTCACCGTCGTGGGTGTGTCAGGCAAGCGCGCCACGGACGCAGCACTGCTCGGCAGTCGCATCGGTGAGGCGCAGTGCCTGGCCCGCGATCTCGTGAACGAACCCGGGGGGTCGCTCACCCCTGCGGCGTTCGCCGAGGTAGCCGTCGAGGTCGCTGAACGTGAGGACCTGCAGATCACCGTGATGGACCTCGACGACATCACCGAAGCCGGCCTTGGCGGGCTGCTCGGAGTGAACAAGGGGTCCACCCACCCGCCGAGGCTCGTCGTGCTCGCTTATGAGCCGCCAGATCCGCGGGGGACGTTGGCGATCGTCGGCAAAGGCGTCACGTTCGACTCCGGTGGGTTGTCGATCAAGCCCTCCGATCCGATGATGACCATGAAGTGCGACATGGCGGGCGCCGCTGCGGTCCTCGGGGCCTTCGCTGCGTTCGGTGCTGCGGGGGTGCGTTCACGGGTGATCGGGTTCCTGCCCCTGACCGACAACATGGTGGGTGGTGACGCCACCCGGCCGGGGGACGTGCTTCGCATGCGCAACGGGACCACCGTCGAAGTCCTCAACACCGACGCCGAGGGTCGGCTGATTCTCGCTGACGCGCTGTGCCTGGCCGCCGAGGAACAACCCGATGCGATCGTCGATCTCGCCACGCTCACCGGAGCGATTGAGATCGCCCTCGGCCCGGGGGTGGCCGGGTTGATGGGTAACAGCACAACGTGGATCAACCAGATCGCCCACGCCGCCGAGGTCGCCGGCGAGCAGGTGTGGGAGCTGCCCATGCCACACGAGTACCGCCGTTGGCTCGACTCCGACGTCGCCGACATGCGCAACATCACCAAAGTCCGTTCAGCGGGTTCCATCACGGCGGCCCAGTTCCTCTCGGCGTTCGTGCCCGCCGACATGGCCTGGGCGCATCTCGACATCGCCGCCACGGCCTGGTCCAACGAGACTCGGGGCACCCATCAGCCCGGTGGAACGGGGTACGGCGTTCGTCTCCTCGTTGAACTGGCCCACGCGTTCCGCAAGCCCCGCTGAGACCCCGACGATCAGGCCGTGGAGCGGGCACGCTGCCGTTGTGCAGCCCACTGCACCGCCTCGTACGCCATGGCCGGGTGGAACCGCCACCGGTGGAGTTGCCGTTCGGCTGCGGTGACGTCCTCGCCGAGGTCGAGCAGTGACAACGCCAGGGTGCGACACCGTTGACGTTGCTCCTCAGTCGGGGTGGGTCGCAGCTCGGGTTCGCCCGGGTTGTGGTGGGCGTGGGTGCTCTGGAGGGATCTGGGGAGGCGGGCGAGTTGACGGGGTGAGAGCGCGGGCAGGCCCCGGCGCACCAACAGTTGGTGGCCATGGTCGACTCGGGTGATGCCAAACGAGCAGCACCGCTGGAGCGTTCGGGACATCGGACCGTTTCGGCCTCCCCGGTGACCGATGCCCAGGGCGACGGCGATATCGGGGACCCACAGGGCGAATCCTGCGGGTTGCTCGTCGAGGCCCATGGCGAGGCGACGCAGGAACATGACGCTGGAGGGCCCGAGCACGGGAAGCCAGTAGTGCTCCACGTAGGTGCTGGTCAGTGCGTGGGTGCCGCGGGCGAACCGTGCAGGTACGTCCGTCGCCGTCACGGGATCCTCAGGCCACCACTCGACCCAGAGTTGCTCGGCGAACTCGTCGCCGGTGCCCGGGCGGACCGGGTCGGCGTCGTTGGGGGCGGGGCCGATGGGGGACTCGGGTACATGGGCGGTGGTGTGGGTGGCGGCAGTGGACACGTTGCTCCTCGGGCTGGTGGTTGGCGGGTGGCAACCGTGTGCCCCTGTGGATCAGCCGGGCAAGGGTGTCGTCACCGCTCGTGTCGGGATGCGCAGTCACGCTCGGTGTTTCCCCTGCAATCACGGGGGGTTGGGGATTCCCGACTCAAAAGGTAAGATTTCGCCATGACTACCTTCCGTGACCTTCTGGCTGCGACCAAAGAGCAGATCCGTGAGGTCGATACGGCTGCCGCGGAGTTGATGCGCGCCGAGTCCGGCACCGTGGTGCTCGACGTCCGCGAACCCGACGAGCACGCCCAAGGTGCGATTCCCGGATCGGTGTTCGTGCCTCGGGGCCAACTCGAAGGCCAGATCGAGAACCTCGTGCCGGACAAGTCGTCCACCATCGTCGTCCACTGCGCCAGCGGTATCCGCTCGGCGTTCGCCGCAAAGACCCTCGCCGAACTTGGGTATGCCGACGTGGTGTCGATGGCCGGCGGGTTCAACAAGTGGAAGGACGAGGATCGGCAGTGGAGCGCCCCGCGTGTGCTCACCCCCGAGCAGCGCAACCGGTACCACCGGCACCTCCTCCTGCCCGAGGTGGGAGCTGAGGGCCAGCAGAAACTGCTCGACGCCAAGGTGCTGTTGCTTGGCGCGGGTGGCCTTGGTTCACCCGCCGCGCTCTACCTGGCGGCGGCGGGCGTCGGCACCATTGGAATCATCGACATGGACGTGGTCGACGACTCGAACCTGCAACGCCAGATCCTCCACAACATCGAACGTGTCGGGGAGCGCAAGGTCGACTCCGCCAAGAAGACCCTCACCCTGTTGAACCCTGATGTGAACGTGGTCGCCCACGACATGCGTCTCGACGCCTCGAACGTCGTCGGGTTGCTCGAGCAGTACGACATCGTCGTCGACGGCGCCGACAACTTCCCGAGCCGGTACCTCCTCAACGACGCTTCGCTGGTCACGGGGACTCCCGTGGTCCACGGTTCGATCTTCCGTTTCGACGGACAGGTCACCGTGTTCCTTCCCCATGACGGCCCCTGCTACCGCTGCTTTTTGCCTGAGCCGCCACCGGCCGAACTCGCTCCGTCGTGCGCTGAGGCCGGGGTGCTCGGTGTCCTGCCCGGAATCGTCGGTTCCATTCAGGCACTCGAGGCCATCAAGCTCATCTTGGGTCTCGGTGAGTCCCTGTCGGGCCGCCTGTTGGCCTTCGACGCCATGGAAGAGACGTTCCGCAACTACCGCATCCGTCGGGATCCGGGCTGCCCGGCGTGTTCCGTGCCGGCGGAGACCCTCGTCATCGCCGAGTACGACGAGCACTGCGCCCCGCATCGGGCACACTGACTCGCCGGACTGACGTGGCTCCGCCGACGATGGTCGGTGGACCGCTACCGTGACGCGGTGAACAGCGACCTGCTCGCCGTGGTTCCGGCGCTCAACGAGGAAGCGTCAGTTGGTGACGTCGTTGCGTCGATCCGAGCCGAACTCGGCGCCGACGTCCTCGTCGTCGATGACGGTTCGACCGACGCCACCGCCCAGCGGGCCCTCGCCGCCGGGGCGACGGTGGTGCGTCACCCGTTCAACCTCGGGGTCGGCGCGGCCATGCGCACCGGGTTCTGTCACGCCGACCGCCATGGCTACAAGGTTCTCGTCCAGATCGACGCCGACGGCCAGCACCCTCCGGGCGAGGTTGCGCCGCTCGTCGAGTTGGTCCGTCACGGCGATTCTGGGGGGCCGGTGAGCGTGGCGGTCGGGTCACGCTTCGCTGGTGGGTCGAGTGACCCCTATGAGGTTTCGGCGTTGCGACGCGCCGCCATGCGCGTGTTGTCTCGCTCGGTGTCGCGCCGACTCGGCACCACGATCACCGACACCACCAGCGGCATGCGGGCCTTCGGGCCCGACGCCATCGACCGCTTCGCGGTCAGTTACCCCACGGCGTACCTGTCCGACACCGTTGAGGCGCTGCTGTTGGCGGGGGCGTGGGGCATGCGGGTGGTGGAGGTCGGGGTCGAGATGCGACCCAGGGAGACCGGAGTGCCCTCGAACCGTTCGGTGCGCAGCGCCTATCACCTGCTGCGACTCATGTTCGTCATCTCGGTGTTCGGTGTTCGCCGTCCGTTGCAAAGGACCGGGCTGTGATCGGGGTCGGACTCATCGTGTTGGTGCTCGCAGCCGTCATGGTGGTTGCGGTCATCGAGGCGGTTCGCCGTCGTCGACTGTCGGAGGGCTGGGCGCTGCTGTGGATCACGGTTGCGGTAGCTGCGGTAGTGCTCGCCATGGCCCGGCCACTCGTCGACCGTCTGGCCACCCGCCTCGATGTCGCCTACGGCACCAGTTTGGTGTTCGCCATCGGGATCGTGTTCCTGGTGGTGGTTTGCATCAACCTTTCCATGCAGGTGTCGCGCCTCAACCAGCGGGTTGAGCGCCTCGCCCAGGAACTGGCGCTCGCCACCGAGCAGCGCACCGGGGACGGAATCGCCGAACAGGCACCGGAGTCCCCGGATGATCCGGGGTCGTCGCCGGGGTGAGTGAGTCGTCGGTCGTGGCGTCCGCTGTGAACAATCCGGGCGGGTCGGCCCCCATGTCGCTCGTGGCGAGGTTGCGGGACCGCAATCCGTTGCCACCAGGTGCGTTCGTGGTCGGCCTTGGCCTCGGCCTGTCCGGCCTCGCTACCTACGTGTTTTTCGCCATCACTTCGAGGGTTCTCGATCCGGCGTCGTACGCCGCCGTAGGGGTGCTGTGGTCGTTGTTGTTCGCCGTGGGCAACGGGGTCATGCAACCTCTCGAACAGGAGGTCGCCCGCGCCGTAGCCGACCGCCGGGCCCGTGGCATCGGTGCGGGTCCGGTCATCCGCAAGGCGGTCGGCATCGGTGCGGGCTTCACGCTGGTGCTGGTCCTGCTCGGAACCCTTACCCACACCTGGATCCTTGACCGTCTCCTTGACGGCCGGGTCGAACTGGTGGTGGCGTTCCTCGTCGGGCTGGCGGCGTTCGCTGCGGGCCACCTCACCCGCGGCACGCTGTCGTCACACGGCCGTTTCGGGGCGTACGCACTGTTCTTCGCCACTGACGGGGTCGCCCGGGTGGTCGCTGCGGGGGTGCTGGGGGTCGCTGCGGTCGCCGCCGCCGGTCCCTACGGGTTGGTGCTGGCGTTGGCGCCGTTCGTCGGGGTGGTCGTGGCGCTCTCTGGTCAGCGAGGACTCGTCGTCGAGGGACCCCCCGCGGCGTGGGGGGAACTCACCCGGGCGCTCGGGTGGTTGTTGTTGGGCACGGTCTCGCTCGCGCTGGTGGTGCAGGGTGGCACCATCGCCGTGCAGGTCCTCGCCGGGTCCTCCGACGAGGCCGCCGCAGGCGTGTTCCTCAACGGCCTGCAGGTCGCTCGCATCCCCTTGTTCCTGTTCCAGGCAGTCCTTGCCTCCCTGCTGCCCCGCCTGTCCCAACTCGCCGGTGCGGGAGATCTCGATCACTTCGGTCGGTCCTTGCGACGTCTGGTGCGCACCATCGTGGCGATCGGGGCTGTAGCCACGGTGGTCGCCGTGCTGGCGGGCCCGGCTGTGGTGGCAGCGGTGTTCGGTTCCGCAGAGGTGCTTGGACCGTTCGATATGGGGCTTCTGGCCGGTACGTTCGTGCTCATCATGGTGGCGATCTGTCTGGACCAGGCACTGATCGCCCTGAGTGGCCACCGGCTCATGGCCATCGGGTGGGCTGGAGCGCTCGCCGTTCTGGTGGGCGTCATCGCCGCCACCGCCGGACTTGACGACGTCTTTTTGCGGGTGGAGCTCGGACTGCTCGCTGCGGCGGTCAGCGCTCTTGTGTGGATGGCTGCGAGTCTGGCGGTGCGGACCTCACGTCATCCGGAGGTGGTGCCGGTCTCTCTGGCCGAGGCGGCGGCGGAAACCCCCCTGCAGGACTGAATTTGCGCCCCTGACCGACGTCGGCGCGGGAGCGTTGGTACCCTCTACGTGGGCGGATCCCACCCTCGACCGAGGACACGTCCCTGTGCGTCCCTTCTCTCCCCACTCCCCACGTCGCGACGTGACCCCCGCCCACGGCGGGTGTCGTCTCAGACGACGGTGCCGGCACGGAGCCGTGCTCGCCGCAGTGGTGGTCGGCCTGGGTCTGGTGGGATGCACCACCGGTGACCCTGCGGGCGAGGTGTCTGACGGAGGCGACCAACGGTCGATCGACGCAGCCAACGACGCCGCAGCGGGGGCCGGCGCGGGGGTGTGCGTTCCCCCTGAGTGCGGAACGACGTTGCCTTACCTTCCCGCAGACGGGTACGTCGGACCCGCACCCGGCGTCACCGACGAGGCCGCCGCCGTCGACGGTGCCAGCGTCGTGGCCGCCACCGAAGGGGAGTGGTGGGCCCAGGGTCTTGTCGTGAACGGCCCCGACGAGTTGCGTGACGCCCCCATCGTGGTGGCTGACCTTGTCGGACCGGGTGGTCGTGTCCTGCGGACGGTGACCACCACCGCGTTGGTGGCGCCGTTGCGCGCCGGTGAACCCGCACCGTTCCGCCTGGACGCTCCGGGGGTTGACGCCGCCGAGGTCGTCGACGTCGCCTGGCAGGTCCGGCCGGGCACCTCCGGCCCGGACGGTGACACCGGGCCACGCACGCTGCAGATCGACACCCTGTGGACCCGTCCTGCGGGCGGGCAGGCCGTGTCGGTGCCGTCGTACGCCGATGACGGCGGGCCCGGAACCCCGTTGGTCACCTACCTGTCGATCACCAACACCGGCGCCCTTCCCGTCGTGGGGCCGCGGGTCACCGCGGCGTGGGTCGACGGACGCGGTCGGGTGCTGGGACTCACCTCGGTGTCGGTGCCCGGGCCGGGCACGAATCTGCCGCTCGCCGTCATGGAACCCGGGGGACAGGCTGACGTGGCGTTGACCCTGGCGCCGCCGGCAGCGGACGGTCTCGCCTCGGTGCAGCCGCTGCTGTGGGGGATGTCGGGACCGTGACCACCTCGCCCATCACCCACCGCCTCGCCCACGGCTTGTTCCGCTGGTTGTTGGTGCCCGCCGCAGCGGCAGTGCTGGTGACGGTGTGGTTGCTCTCGTCCCCGTCTGCGTCTGCCCAGGGCACCCGTGCGGTGGGGGAGGTCCCCGTCGCTGACATCATCACGGCGGCCAACGCGTCGGCACGTCTCGACTGCGGGCTGACGGGAGACCGTCTGGCAGCGATGATGCTCGCCCCTGTGTTCCACGAGACCGGAGCGGTCTGGTCGCGAACCACCTCGCCGAGTCCAATGACGATGAGCCGGTGGGACAACCAGTCCGGCCTGTACGCCTTCGGTGACCGCTCCACCGCCTATCGGCGGGCGTTTTGGCACCCAGGCGTGGGGATGTGGCAGTTCGACTCCGCTGGTGGGTGGAACCTCACCGCCGCCGGTGCCGTGTCGACCCAGTCGTCGGCGTCCACGGCGGCGTCGGTCATGGCGTCGCGTTACTGCGCAGCCTCGGGCGACCCCGTGACCCGGATGAAGTACGCCTGGTCGCTGTGGTACGCGTGTGTTTCGGGTTCGACCAACGTGTGTGTCGACCGGTTCAACGAGATGTACGTGGGTGGGGTGTTCACCAACATCACCCGCGATCCGCGGGTGGGTCGCCTGGGCGGGATGATCGCCACCACGTGTCGCATCGGTGGTGTGACCGAAGTGGCCTGTCACCGGATCGACCCGGCCCGTGCCGAGGGGTGGAATGCGTGGGCGGCCGAGAACGCCGGGCCCACCCCGTTGTCCGCCGCGTTCTACGTGTTCGCACTCAACGACATCGAGTACCGCTACTGGCTGGCGGTCGACACCGGATACGACGCCACCATCGTCGCCCGCAAACCGGTGCGGGCCAACGCCCGCAGCAGTCTGACGTGGGAGAAGGTGACCGGTTCGACCCTGCTGTGTGACCTCGGATTCGGCCGGGGTGACTGCGGACCCAAGCGGGTCGCCACCACACCGTGGGGCAACAAGGTCGAGCTGCCGTTCGGGTCCCTTGACACGACGACCTCGGGAGCCAACGCCGTGACCGCTGCGGGTTGGGCGATCGATCCCGACACCACCGGCCCTATTGACGTCCACGTCTACGTCGACGGCACCTGGGGTGGCTCGGCGCGCGCTGATCGGACACGGACCGATGTGGGTCGGGCGGTACCCGGCTACGGCGACGCCCACGGCTACTCGCTGCGCATCGCCAACCTCCCCGCCGGTGAGCGCACCGTGTGCGCCTTCGGCATCAACAAGGGCCCCTACGGCGACACCAACCCCCAGCTGGGCTGTCGAACCGTGACAGTGTCCGCTTCCCCGGTGGGGAACCTCGAAGCGGCCCGGCTCGCTCCCGGTGGGGTGCAGGTCATTGGCTGGCTCGCCGACCCTGACAGCGCTGAAGCAGTGGATCTCGAGGTCAGCGTCGATGGTGCCCCGGTCGCCACCGCCGAGGCGGTCCTCACCCGGGCCGACGTGGCCCGCTCCTACCCGGCGTTCGGCGCGTCGCGGGGCTTCTCGGTCACCGTCGCGGTGCCCACCAGTCCCGGTGCCCGTCAGGTGTGCGTCACGAGCACTGACCTCCCAACCGGCGACAGGGTGCAACTCGGTTGTGTCGCCGTCGCCATCCCTTCGTCCCCGGTCGTGGGCAGCGTCGACGCGCTCGACGCGCTCGACGGGTCGATCCGCGCCCGGGGCTGGGCCCTGCGTTGGACGAGTGCTGACCCGGTGGCGCTCACCTTCACCGTCGACGGGGTCGTCGCCGGGACGGGTACGGCGTCGGGGACCCGCACCGACGTGGCGAAGGTGTGGCCCGGGTTCGATGCCCGGAGAGGTTTCGACGTGACGCTGCCGGCGCGCCTGGGTCCCCACAGCGTGTGCGCGGTGGCGGGCACCACCACGGTGGCGTGCCGCACCGTCACGGTGACGTCGGGTGACTACGCCGATGTGGACCTGACCTCGTGGTACATCGAGCCGGTGCGGTGGTCGGCGGACACCGCGCTGACGAGCGGGTTCCCCAACGCCTGGTCGTTCAGCCCCGACGCCCGCCTCTCACGCTCACAACTGGTCACGTTCCTTTGGCGCTACTTCGGCTCTCCATCCGCCCCCACGGCGTGCGGATGGGGTGACGTCCCCTCCACGGCCAGCTTCGCCGGTGCTGCCTGTTGGGCCCGCTCGGCTGGGGTAGTGCGAGGCGTCGGAGGGGACCCGGCGCGTTTCGACCCAGCGGGCGGGGTGACCCGAGCGCAGATGGCGGCAATGTTGTGGCGGGCCACAGGGGAAAAGGCCCCGACGCAGCCCAACGGGTTCGTCGACGTGCCCGCAGGTGGCTGGTTCGACGCCCCGACGGCGTGGATGGCCGAGCACGGGGTCAGCGGCGGCCTCGCCGGGAGCGGCACGGTCTACGGGCCAGACGGTCCGGTGACCCGGGCGCAGATGGTCACCGTGCTGTGGCGACTCGCTGCAGCTCCGGGGGCGTGGGCGGTTGCCCAGCCCGCCACCGCCACACGCTGAAGGCCGGGGTCGTGGCGGCGTCGTGCGGGTGGGCGGTCGTCAGTGGTAGAACGGCGAGGTGAAGGGCCTGATTCTCTCCGGTGGGGCGGGCACCCGTCTGCGCCCCATCACCCACACCAGCGCCAAGCAGTTGGTCCCGGTGGCCAACAAACCGATCCTGTACTTCGGTCTCGAGGACATGGCCGAAGCCGGAATCACCGAGGTCGGCATCATCGTCGGCGACACCCGGGCCGAGATCGCGGACGCGGTGGGGGACGGGTCGCGTTTCGGGTTGAAGGTCACCTACATCCCACAGGACGCTCCGTTGGGTCTGGCGCACTGCGTACTCATCGCCCGGGACTTCCTCGGTGACGACGACTTCGTGATGTACCTCGGGGACAACCTGCTGCGACAGGGGATCGCCGAGTTCGTGGCGGCGTTCGAAGCCGATCGCAGCCACACCTCCCAGGACCACGTCGACGACGATCCGCCATCGGCACAGATCCTCCTCGCCCACGTGCACGACCCGCAACGCTTCGGGGTCGCCGAGATCGGGGACGACGGTGAGGTCGTCCGACTCGTCGAGAAGCCCGTTGATCCGCCGTCGGACCTTGCTCTGGTCGGGGTCTACCTGTTCGACCCGTCGATCCATGAGGCGGTGCGGGCCATCGCCCCGTCCCCGCGGGGGGAACTCGAGATCACCGACGCCATTCAGTGGCTGATCGACAACGGTCGGCGGGTCCGCCACGAGGTGGTCGACGGCTGGTGGATCGACACCGGGAAGCTCGACCCACTGCTCGAAGGCAACCGGCTTGTCCTTGAGACCATCGAGCCCCGGGTCGATGGTGACGTCGATGAAGACTCCCATCTGCTCGGCCGGGTCGTGATCGAGGCGGGAGCGAAGATCATCAATTCGACCGTGCGGGGCCCCGCCATCATCGGGGAGCGCACCGTGCTGCGCAACAGTTACATCGGTCCGTACACGTCGGTGTACTACGACTGCGAGGTCATCAACACCGAGATCGAGCACTCGATCGTGTTGGAACAGAGCACCATCACCGACGTCCCCCGCCTCGCCGATTCACTCATCGGCAAGGAGGCGGTGGTGCGTCGCAGCGGGGCGCGGCCCCGGGCCAACCGGCTCATGGTGGGCGACCATTCGGTGATCGACCTCGAATAGTCCCGGTCGTTGCGTCGGGGGCGTTGACAGCCCGCCGTGAGGCAAGGGTCACACGGGGGCGATGCCCTCCGAGATGGTGCCACTGTTACTCTCGGTCATCGCGCCGTGCCCGAGGGTGCGGCCAACGACCACGACCTTGGAGAGACGCTATGGCGGTGTGGATGCGGCGTACGGCAGCGCTGCTGTGCCTGGCCGTCGTGGCGGCCGTGGTCCCGGTGGTGGGAAGCGTGGTCGGCCCCGCCGGGCTCTCACCGACCGCCGAGGCACAGTCCGCCACGCCCGCCTCGACGATCACCGGTATCGACGTCGCCAGCTGGCAACACCCCGGCGGTGCGGCCATCAACTGGGGGTCGGTTCGCTCCGCCGGTCACCTGTTCGCCTTCATCAAGGCCACCGAGGGCCCGAGTGCTCCCGGGGGTGGCTACTACACGAACCCGTGGTTCTCGAGCGACTGGGTGGGTGCCGGAGCAGCCGGTCTGCTGCGCGGTGCCTACCACTACGCCCAACCCAAAGCGGATCCCGCCACCGCCATTGCCGATGCCCGCCACTTCATTGGGGCCACCGGTGTCATGAACGGAGCGGCGGATCTGCCGCCCGTGCTCGACCTTGAAGAGCACAACGGACTCAGCCGTGAGCAGGTCACGGTGTGGGCCCGCACCTGGCTTGACGAGGTGCAGCGACTCACCGGTCGTCAACCGATCATCTACACCGGGCCCTGGTTCTGGAACACCTACGTGGGTTCCTCGGCGTTCACCAACTACCGGTTGTGGATCGCCAGTTACACCACCGCTGCGGGTCCCGGTCCGCTCCCGGGCAGTTGGCCGACGTGGACGATATGGCAGTGGACGAGTCAAGGCCCGGTCCCCGGCATCAGCGGTCTCGTCGACCTGAACCGATTCTGCTGTGACCTGTCGAGCCTGTACGCGTTGACGCCCGGTGGCGGCACCGGTGCCGCGGGCAACCCGTTCGGCAACTTCGAGGGTGCGCGCCGGGTCCCCGGTGGCGTCGACGTATCGGGATGGGCCATCGACCCCGACACCACCGGCCCGGTCACCGTCGACGCCTACGTCGACGGACGGTTCGCAGGTTCCTACAGCGCCAACGGGACCCGGCCCGACGTTGGCGCGGTGTACCCCCAGTACGGGAGCGCGCATGGGTTTTCCGTGCGGGTCCCCGTTGGGGACAACGCCCAACAGGTGTGCCTGTTCGCCATCAATGTCGGACCTGGAAGTGCGAACCCTCGCCTCGGTTGCCGGGTGGTTGTCGCCAACCCCGTGGGCGCCCTCGACGCGGTCTCAGTGGCCGGTCCGCGACTCGTGAACGTTGCCGGATGGGCACTCGACCCCGACAGCACCGCCCCGCTCGACATCCACATCTACGTCGACGGCCGTTGGGGCCGGGCAGCGGTGGCCGACGCTCCACGACCTGATGTGGAACGGGTGTTCCCCGGGGCGGGACCCAACCGTGGCTATGCAACGACGCTTGCGGTCACTCCCGGTCGTCACCAGATCTGTGCCTACGGCATCAATGTCGGAACCGGTACCGACAACCCGCTGTTGGGGTGCCGGACCATCATCGTCCCCGACACCGTGCCGCAGGGCAATCTCGAGGTCGCCACCGGTGAGGTCGCCGGGATCCGGGTCGGCGGCTGGGCGGTGGACCCTGACACACCCGCAACGGCCACCATCGATTTCACCGTGAACGGAGTCGCCGCCGGTTCGGTTCCCACCAACGTCGCCCGCAGGGACGTGACCCGGCTGTACCCCGCTGCGCCAGCGCCCGGGTTCACCACCCGACTCGCGACCACGGGATCGGGGCCCCGCACGGTGTGCGCCACGGCCCGCGACGGTGCAGGAGGCCCCGCCGGACAGCTCGGCTGCCGAAACGTCGTCCTGCCGGCGAACCCGACAGGCAACGTCGAGTCGGTGGCCCAGCTCGGCAACCGTGCCGAGGTCGTGGGCTGGGTGCTTGACCCTGACGTCACCGGCCCGGTGACGGTGCACGCCTACGTCGATGGTCGCTGGGGAGGGTCCTACGTTGCATCCGCCACCCGCAACGACGTCGCCGCTGCCTATCCCGGGTACTCGCCGGACAAGGGGATGCGCCTGCTGCTCCCGCCGCTCGCCCACGGCACCAGACGGGTGTGTCTCTACGCCATCAATGCCGGCGCCGGGGACCGCAATCCCGAGATCGGGTGTCGTGACGTCACGATGAACCTCTCACCGTTCGGGAATCCCGAGGACGTCCGTCGTGACTCCGGTGACCTCACCAAGGTGCGCATCGAGGGCTGGATGCTCGACCCTGACGCCCCCGCTGGGGCGTCGGTGCAGGTGCTCGTCAACGGAGGCGTCGCCGCTGAAATCACCACCGATCTCGTCCGGTCCGATGTGGTGTCCTACTACCCGTGGAGTGCGGGCCCCCACGGATTCGTGGTGCGGGTCGACGCCCCCTCCACCCCCTCGACGGTGTGCGTCATCGCCCGCAACACCGGTGGTGGCAGCGACCGCGAGTTCCCCTGCGTGGCGCTGTAGGCCCCACTGGGCGTGGTAGAACCGTCGGGTGGCAGAGGTGCGCGAGTCCGACGTAATTGCCGGGGTGTGGCTGCACACCCCCGATATCCACGGTGACGATCGGGGGTACTTCGTTGAGACGTACCGCCGGGAGTACTTCCCCCAGGGCCGGGAGATGATCCAAGCCAACCGCGGTGACCGGGTGGCCGGGTGCCTCGTGGGTCTTCACTACCACCTGCATCAGGCCGACTTCTGGTACGTGCCGTTCGGCACCGCCCGGGTGGTGCTCCACGATCTCCGCTCTGGTGGGCCTACCGACGGGGCGACGTTGTGTCTCACCATCGGGCGTCGCGACGACGGAACCCACGATCACACCGGCATCTTCATCCCGCCCGGGGTCGCCCACGGGTTCGCCTCGCTGACCGACATGACGATCACCTACCTCGTCGACGGCTACTACAACCCCGCCGACGAGTTGGGTGTCGCCTGGGACGATCCCGAGATCGCAGCCGACTGGGGGGTTGAGGACCCGGTGCTGAGCAACCGGGACCAGACCAACCCGACCCGTGCCGATCTGCCCCCCCACCTGCGGCCTTCGTGGCCCATGCGCACCTAGGACGTGAGGCTGTGAAGATCTTCGTGACCGGCGCCGCCGGGTTCATCGGTTCGAACTACGTGCATCACGTGCTCGCCACCAGCGACGACGAGGTGACCGTGTTTGACGCCCTCACCTACGCAGGCAACCTCGACAACCTCCGCGATGTCGCAGACGATCCCCGCTACCGGTTCGTGCAGGGCGACATCTGTGACCGCGACGCCGTGTCGGCCGCCATGGCCGGTCATGACGCCGTCGTCCACTTCGCGGCGGAAAGTCACGTCGACCGGTCAATCACCGGTCCCGACGCGTTTGTCGCCACCAACTGTGACGGGACCAACGTCGTGTGTGACGTGGCCCGTCAGATCGAGGTTGACCGGTTCGTGCACATCTCGACCGATGAGGTGTACGGCTCCATCGATGTCGGGTCGTTCCGCGAAACCGATCGTCTCGGGCCACGTTCGCCCTACTCGGCGTCCAAGGCCGGGAGCGACCTGATCGCCATGGCGTACCACGAGACGTACGGGCTCCCCGTCATTGTGACCCGATCGTCGAACAACTTCGGTCCGTACCAGTTCCCCGAGAAGGTCATCCCGTTGTTTGTGACCAATCTCCTCGAGGGTCGCAACGTGCCGTTGTACGGCGACGGAGGCAATGTGCGCGACTGGTGCCACGTGGCCGACAACTGCGCCGGCGTGGACCTGGTGTTGCGTACCGGCACGGTGGGCGAGATCTACAACATCGGCGCTGGAAACGAGATCACCAACCTCGACCTCACCCACCGGCTGTTGAGCCTGCTCGACTGCGGTGAGGACCGCATCGACCGGGTGGAGGACCGATTGGGGCACGACCGCCGCTACTCGATCGATTGCTCCAAGGTCCGTGCGTTGGGGTGGTCTCCGACCCGGCAACTCGATGACGCTCTCGCCGACACGGTGGCGTGGTACCGCGACAACCGCTGGTGGTGGGAACCGCTCACATGAGAGTCCTTGTCACTGGTGCCCTCGGCCAGGTGGGCAGGGAACTTCTCGAGGCGTTCCCTGCTGCCAACACCTCAACGGAGGTCATCGGCGTCGATCTCGGGGATTTTGACATCGGGGACCGCGACGAGGTGCTCGCGGCGGTCAGCGCCTCGTCGCCCGACGTGGTGGTCAACACCGCAGCGTGGACCGCGGTCGATGCCGCCGAGAGCGAACCCGACGGTGCGTGGCGGTCCAACGCCCTCGCAGTGCGCCACCTCGCCGAGGCCTCAGATCGGGTGGGCGCCCACCTCGTGCACATCTCGACGGACTACGTCTTTGATGGCACGAAGGGTTCGCCGTATGTGGAGTGGGACGAACCAAACCCGGCGTCGGTCTACGGGGCGTCCAAACTCGGTGGTGAGCGCGAGGCCGCCCAGGCCCGCTCGTTCACCATCGCCCGCACCTCGTGGGTCTGCAGCCGCCACGGGTCCAACATGGTCAAGACCATCATGCGGGTGGCTGCTGAGCAACCGGAGTTGAGTTTCGTCGACGACCAGTTCGGTCACCCCACCTTCGCCGACGACCTCGCCCGCATGGTGGTCCGACTCGCCACCGAACGACGGCCCGGTCTGTTCCACGTCACCAACGCTGGTGCGACCAGCTGGTTCGGGTTCGCCCAGGCCGTCCTTGAGGCAATGGGGGAGGACCCCGACCGGGTGCGGCCCATCAGTACCGCCGATCTCCAACCGCCCCGGCCAGCGCCGCGGCCGGCCTTCTCCGTGCTTGACAACATGGCGCTGCGGCTCTCCGGCGTTGAACCGTTGCCGGATTTCCACGAGCCGCTGCAACGCACCGTGACGTGGCTCGAGGCGCAGTGAGCATCAGCCCCCCTGGTCAGGTGTCTGGCCCGAGACCAGGGCGGGCGGGATCGTCGTGACTGTGGCCGATCGCCCGTCGACCCGCACCGATCGTGTGGTGTCGGTGTTGTGCGGGTCGACCCGGCGGGTGTGGTGGGTGTCGTTTGCCCTGGTGGCGCTCGCCGGTTCCCTCTGGTCGCTCGCCTCGCCGCTGTACTCGGGTCCCGACGAACCGGCTCACGCCACCCGTGCCGTGTCGCTCGTGCGGGGCCAGTGGCTCGGCGAGCAGACCGCGGTCGTTGACAACAACGCCATGGAAGTCGAGGTGCCGGCCACCTACACCGCCAACCCGTTCTGTTACGTGTTCGCTCCGTCTGAGCCAGCGGCGTGTCAACAGTGGCCCGACGAGGGCGGCACGATCGAGCTGCTGACCACTGCGGCCCGGCATCCTCCGATGTACTACGCGCTCGTGGGAATCCCGTCGCTGTTCGATCAGTCGCCGGCGTCGATCTACGCCATGCGGTTGATCTCGGCGCTCGGTGCTGCGGCGCTCATGGCCTCTGCGATCACCACCCTGGCGGGGATGTTGCGGCCCCGCGTGGCGCTACTCGGGTTCCTTGTGGCGTTGACCCCGATGGTGCTGTTCCTCTCTGGCCTTGTGAACCCGTCCTCGTTCGAAATCGCCGGAGCCATCGGGACCTGGGTGGGCGGCTTCGCACTACTGCGCTCCGCCCAGCGTGTCGCCCAACCACCAGCGGAGGGCGCCGTCGGTGGGGCTGTGGCGGCCATCGCCCCGCGACTGGTGTGGTCCACCGCCATTGCGGCGTCGGTGCTCGTCCTCAGCCGCGCACTGGCCCCGGTGTGGCTTGCCGGCATCGTGGTCGTGCTTGTCATTGTGTCGCCGTGGAGCGCGGTGGGCGCGCTGGTGAGGAACCGGACAGCCCGGTGGGGTGCGCTGGTGGTGGCGGTCGCCGCCGGGGCGCAGGCGGCGTGGATCCTGCTGGCCAAGCCGCTCGCTCAGGTCGACACGCAGCGGGTCCTCACCGACTCGCTTTGGGGTCGAATCTCCGGAGCGTTCGAACGCAGCATCGACTACCCGCGAGACATGGTCGGCAACCTCGGGTGGCTCGACACCCCAGCCCCCCGAGCGGTGGCGTTGGTGTGGCTGGCCATGCTGGCGGCGGTGCTGGTGGTGGGCCTTGTGGCAGGCACCGCCCGTCAGCGACTGGGCATCGTCGCCACGCTGGTGGCCACCGTTGTCGTGCCGGTGGCGATGGACGCGATGCAGGCGCCACGAACCGGGTTCATCTGGCAGGGGCGCTACACCATCCCGGTGGCGGTCGGGGTCCCGTTGCTGTGCGGCCTCGTGGCCGCCACGTCGTCGCGGGCCGTCGCCACCCGGGCGTTGCGATGGATCGTTCCGCTGGCCGGGGTTGGTTTCGTGTTCGCCCACGGATTGATGTTCGCCCAGGCTCTCAAGCGATACGCCGTGGGTGTCGGGTCCTCATGGCGCTTTTTTGACGCCGACCTGCCGTGGACACCGCCGCTGGGGAACTTCGCGTTGGCTGCGGCTTTCGGGATTGTCGTGGCGGCACTCGCGTGCTGGCTGGTCATCGCCCGACGGGACCCGGAGGTGACGTGACCTTCCCGCCGGCCGTGCTGCGGGTGGTGGTCGTGAACTTCAACGGTGGCCAACTCGTTGAGGACTGCGTGCAGTCACTGTTGGACCAGCGGCCGGTCGTCGGCGTTGACGAGATGTCGATCGTCGTCGTCGACAACGCCAGTCACGACGGGAGTGCGGAGGCGCTCGAGGAACGATTCGGTCGTGACGTGATGGTATTGCGCAACCCCGTCAACGCCGGTTTCGTCGCTGCCAACGTCGGGATGTCGCGTATCGACGGCCTGCCCGACCCGCGCTGGGTGGCGCTCGTCAACCCCGATGCCACGCTCGCCGAAGGCTGCCTCGCCGCGCTGGTCGAGGCCGTGGAGGCGGACCCGGGGATCGGGGCTGCCTCGCCGTGCATGGTGTTCACCCACCAGTTCGTGGACCTCGAGGTTGAGTCCCCGCCGTCGCGTTTCGGTGGCGACCCGCGTCCGCTGGCCGTCCAGGTACGCAGCGTGGTCGTCGACGGGGTCGAACGACTTCATCAGGTCGCCGCCGGCCCCGGGGTCCACGACCCTGAACACGACTCCGCCGGGGCGTTTCGCTGGTTGGCGCCGCAGGCCACCCTCGGGGTTCCCGTGGGCCGTGACGCCGCCGCACCGATCGCCTCGGTCGGGTTGTGGGCGCCCGAGAAGGTCACCGCCGTGGTCGGTGGTGAGACGGTGACGGTGGGGCCACAAGGCACGACGGTCACGGTGCCGCTCACCCGAACGCGTGTCGACCGGATTGCCAACGCGGGGTCACTGGTCTTCGACGACGGCAGCGGTGCCGATCGGGGGCACTTCGCCGTGGACGGCCCTCCGTTCGACGAGGCGACCGATGTGTTCGTGTGGTGTGGCGGGGGAGTGTTGTTGCGGTGGGACTACCTCCGTGACGTCGGCACCTTTGAGCCGTCGCTGTTCTTGTATTACGAGGACACCGATCTGGCGTGGCGTGGTGCGTCGCGCGGGTGGCGACATCGTTACGTGCCGAAGGCGCGCATGTTCCACGTGCAGGGCGCAAGCGGTGGTGCGGGGAGCGACCGTTTCGTGGTTTCCAACACGCGCAACCGGCTGGTCGTGACGGTTCGAAACGCCTCGTGGCGGGTGGTTCGACGCGCCTGGGTGGACACGGTGTGGGAGATCTGGGCAGCGCTGCGCAACCGGGTGGTGGTGCCCGCACTTCATGGGCGCCGTCCGTCGACGCATCGGCTTGCGTTGCTGGTGCGTGGGATGGGGGGCGCCGTTGGGGCGCTGCCCGCTGCTCTCGGTGCCCGACGGCGACTGGCACGTCGCGCCACGGTGGGCCGCGACGTGCTCGAGTCGGGCCTTGTGCCCCGCCGGGGGCGAGGGGCCAAGTAGGTTGGCGGGGTGGCACCCACCGTTCCCATAGGCGGTCGGGGGTCCCGACGGGTGCTGGTGCTCACCGGTGACCGGGTGGGACCCGCCATGGCCGGTCCCGCCATTCGGGCGTGGGAACTGGCCCGGGTGCTCGCCGGCGACGGGCACCGGGTCGTCGTAGCGACACCATGGCTCGACGACACGCTCCCCTCCGGCGGAGAAGGCATCACCTGTGTCACCGGCTGGGGTGACTCGCTGCGGTCGTTGGTGGCGGAGACCGATGTCGTGGTGGGGATGACCGGCGTGCTCCACGAGCACAGCTGGTTGGCGGACACCAAGCGCCGGCGGGCCAACGCCGCCGACCCGCTGTGGGTGGTGGCCGACGCCTACGACCCGGTCCTCTTTGAAGTGCTCGCCGGCGACGGGGCACTGGGTGCCGCCGAGCGTTCTTTGCGGGCGCAGGACGCGTCGGCGCGGATGTGTGACGCGTTGTGGTGGGTGGACCTGGTCCTGTGCGCCACGGAGAACCAGCGGCATCTCCTGCTCGGGGTGCTTGCGGCGTGGGGGCGGATCGGCCCCGTCGCCTGGGACGACGACGCCCGCTTGCGCACCGCAGTGGCCGTGGTGCCCTTCGGGCTGCCGGCGGAACCGCCTTCGGTTGCTGCAGGTGATCCGCACCCGCTGAGCGGACCAGGTGGCCCATTTGCAACCGGGGACCGAATTCTGTTGTGGGGTGGCGGCCTGTGGGACTGGCTTGACCCGGTGACGCTCGTCTCGGCGGTTGCGCGGTGCGCCGACCCGACGGTGAAGGTGTTCTTCATGGCCGGGGCCCACCCCACCCCGAGCGTCCCCGAGATGGACATGGTGGCCGCCACCCGCCGGGCGGCCGCACAACAAGGACTCGACGAGTACGGCACGGGCCAGGTTCGCTTCGCCGACGACTGGATTGGCTACGGGGAACGCGCCGGGTACCTCACCGACGCCACCATTGGGGTGTCGCTGGCGCCTGATCACGCCGAGTCCGTCTTCGCCTACAGGACCCGGGTGCTCGACTACCTGTGGGCGTCGTTGCCGGTCCTGCACTCCGCCCCGAGTGGGATACACGATGATCTGGCGGCGCTGATCCGTGCCCATGATCTTGGTGTGGTGGTCGTCCCGGGTGATGTGGACGGTTGTGTCGCGGCCATCGGTCAGCTCATCAGGCCTGATTGGTATGCTGACGCACGTTCCCGGATCGCCGAGGTGGCGCAAACGCTGACCTGGCCGACCGTGTCCAGGCCGCTCCGGGACTTCTGCACGGAACCACGAACCCTGTTGTCTGAGCCCCCCTCCTCCCGCCCCCGCCCCGGCGCGTCCCACACCAAGCGTTCCATCGCCCGTCGGGTGTGGTCATCGTTGCGGGGCTCTGGGGCGGCCCCGGCGGTGGGCGACGGTGTCGAGGTGGTCGGGTGACCGCCCCCACCGAGATCTGGACCTACCGGAACCTGATCTGGAACCTGACTCAGCGAGAACTGCGCAGTCGCTACAAGAAGAGTCTGCTGGGCTGGTTGTGGTCGCTCATCAACCCGGCGGCCACGCTGCTCATCTTCTCGGTGGTGTTCGGGACCTTCCTACGGGTGGAACCCCCGCCGCTTTCCGATGGCAGTCCCGGGATCTTCGCCCTGTTCCTGTTCGCCGGGCTGTTGGTATGGAACTTCGTGAACGGCACGATCACCGGTTCGATGACGGCGTTGCAGGGCTCGGGGCCGTTGCTGTCCAAGGTGTACTTCCCACCGGCATGTCCCGCCATCGCCAACATGATCACGGTCCTGACCCAGACGCTGCTCGAGGCGATCATCCTCGTCGTTGCACTCGTGATCTTCACCGGCCTTGGCTGGCAGATCGTGTTGTTCCCTGTCCTGTTGGTGTTCGCCATGCTGTTCGCACTCGGCATCGGGTTGTTCGTCAGCATCTACAACGTCTATTTCCGTGACGTGTCCTACCTCGTGACGATCCTGTTGCAGGTTCTGTTCTACGCCACCCCAATCATCTACACGATCAACCTGGTGCCGGAACGACTGTTCGGACTTCCCGCACGGACCTTGATCAGCCTCAACCCGCTCACCCAGATGGTCGACTTCTCCCGGGACATCTTCTACCTCCAGCGGGTGCCGTCACTCGGCACCGTCGCAGGGCTCGCCGTGACGTCACTGGTCACGTTCGCTATCGGCTGGTGGCTGTTCAACCGCAAGGCGGTCAACGTGACGGAGGAACTGTGAGCACCCCGGCGATCTCCGTCGAGGGGGTGTCCAAGCAGTTCCGGCTGTACCGGGACCGCGCCGGAAGCCTCAAGGAGATGATCACCAAGCGGAACTTCGGTCGGTACGACGAGTTCTGGGCACTCAAGGATGTGTCGTTCGAGGTGGCCGAGGGCACCATGTACGGCCTCGTCGGCCACAACGGTTCGGGCAAGTCCAGTCTCCTGCGCCTCATCGCCGGGATTCAGCGACCCACCTCGGGCCGCATCACCACCCGGGGGCGGATCTCGGCGCTGCTCGAACTCGGTGCCGGGTTCCATCCCGACCTGACCGGCCGGGAAAACATCTACCTCAACGCCGCCATCCTCGGGATCAACCGCCGAGAGTGCGACCTGATCATCGACGACATCATCGACTTCTCCGGCCTCAGCGAGTTCATCGACTCCCCGGTGCGCCACTACTCCTCGGGGATGTACGTCCGGCTCGGGTTCGCCGTGGCGGTGAACGTCAACCCCCAGATCCTCATCGTCGACGAGGTCATCGCCGTGGGCGATGAAGAGTTCCAGCGGCGGTGTTTCGAGCACCTGCACAAACTGCGCGGTGAGGGGGTCACGGTCCTGTTCGTCACCCACAGCCTCGGGTTGGTGCGCGGCATGTGTGAGCGGGCGGCCTGGCTTGAGCACGGCGTTGTCCGCGCCGAGGGCAACGCCGGGGAGGTCGTGGGTGCGTACCTCTCCGAGGTGAACGAGGCCGAGGCGGCACGACTGCTCGAAGCGGACGCCAAGGCACTGGAACTCGCCGCAGCGGCCAGACTCGTCATCTCCGAAGAGTCCGACGCTGACGAGGTGCGGGCAAGCGCCCACGTCCCCATGGAGGCATCGGCTCGGCCGGTGTCGATCACCGGGGTGGATCTCCTCGGGGCAGACGGCGAACCGGTGGGGGCGGCCCGGAGCCGTGAACCGCTGGTGGTGAGGATCAGTTACGAGGCTCGCGAGATCATCACCCACCCCATCTTCTCCTTCGCCCTCGAGAGTGAGAACAGTGTGCACGTGGCCACTCCGGGAATGAGCTGGGACGACATGGGTGGACGGACGATTGAGGGGGCGGGGCACGTCGAGTACCGGATCGACGACCTGTGTTTGAGTGCGGGGATGTATCGCATCTCCGTCGCCGCCCACGACGCCGACCTGCCGGTCTGTTTCGACAAGATCGAGAACGTGCGTACCCTGCGGGTGCAACCAGCCGATCGGGAGATCCACGGCATGGTCGACCTTGGCGGGGTGTGGGCCACGTCGGCAACCCACGACCAGCGTGGCGAATCCGGCCAGCGTGAACGGGAGCGGTGACAGGTGGCAGAGGAAACCGGCGGACGTCGGGAACGGATCAAGGGCGCACTCTCACGGGCGTTGCCGCCCGACACGGGGCGGCGCCGGGTGGCCAGGGTCGGTCTTCAGGTGGCCCGGGACGGGCGACGCTACGCCCGTCACGTGGGGCTGCTGTGGGACCACGCCACCCAACCCGTCGCCCTGCACCCCGACTACCGCGACTGGTTGAACGACCACCGGCTCGCCCCCGGGGAGATCGCCGAGCAGGCCCGGGTGGTTGCCCTGCGCGCCGCGGTGACCCCCCTCGAGGTGTTCGTCGTCGACGACGGCGACCCCACCGCACTGCGCCGCACCCTGAATTCGCTGGCGGTCCAGTCCAGTTCGTTCCACAACGACCACGTGCTGTCCGTCGACGACGGCACCGACGTGTTCGCGGCGCGTATTGCGGATCTCCCTCCGCACGCCATGGTTTCCGTCGTCGCCGCCGGGGACGTGCTCGAGCCTGACTGGGTGTTCGAGGTCACCGCAACCGCCCACGACGACCCGGTGGTGGACCTCATCGGGTGGGACGACGACGTCGTGGTCGACGGCAGGCTCGTCGAGCCGCGGTTCCGCCCTGCGTGGTCGCCGGACACGTTGCTCGGAGCGAACTACCTGGGCCGTTCCGTGGCGGTGCGTCAGCGTGCACTTGCGGGGTGCGCGCTCGGCCTGCCGGGACCGGGCTCGGTCCATGACGACGCTGCGTGGTGGGCCCTGTTGTTGGCGCTCGGCCTCAACGACGCGGTGGTGCGGCGGGTACCGAGGGTGCTAGCCCATCTGGTGCGACGGCCTGATGCCACCGCCGACGCGAGGCGGGGTGTGGTGGGCGACCATCTCAGGGCGACGGGCCGGTCGGCGACGTTGACCGACACCCCAGATGGCGTGTCGGTCCATTGGGAACCATCGTCGTGGCCGACGGTCAGCATCGTCATCCCCACCCGCCACAACCGCACCATGCTGCAGCGCTGTCTGCCGAGTCTCGCCACCACCGACTACCCGTCCTTTGACGTCACCGTGGTCGACAACGGTGGCCACACCGCCGACAACGCCGCGTGGTACGAGTCGCTCAATGCTTCACTTGGCTCACCTCTGGCCTTGACGGTGCAGTGGTGGGACGAACCTTTCAACTACGGCCGGGTCAACAACCTCACCGCCGCCACCACCGGTGGTGAGGTGCTCGTGTTCCTCAACGACGACACCGAGGTCCTCGATCCGGCGTGGTTGCGCGAACTCGTCGGATGGGCCACCCAGGACGAGGTCGGTCTGGCCGGCATGCAGTTGCTCGCACCTGACGACACCATCCAGCACGGTGGGGTGGTGCTCGGCATGAACGGGTTCGCCGACCATCTCTTTGAAGGTGCGCGTCCCGGTACCGACTCGATGTTCGGGCCGACCTGGTGGATTCGCGACTGCCTGTCGGTCACGGCGGCCTGTGTGGCCATCTCGCGGGACCTGTTCGATGCGGTCGGAGGGTTCGATGAGCGGTTCGTGTTGTGCGGGTCCGACGTCGTGCTCGGTCTCGACGCACGCGACCGCGGCCAGCGCAGCGTGGTGGTGCCGTTTGCCGGGATGCGCCACCTTGAGTCGGCCACACGGGGCACGTCGGTGCCCAATGGTGACTTCCACGCCTCGTGGTGGCGCTACCAGAAGTACCTCCGCGGCGGTGACCCGTATTTCTCGCCGAACCTGTCGCTACGGGACCGGATCCCTTCCCTGCGTTCACCCAAGGAGGCAGGTCCCCTCGTCACCGTCGGGGACGTCCTCGGTCGTTCCTTCGCCGTGTTCCGCCAGAGTTCCGACGCAGCGGAGTCGGCGTACCTCGCCGAGACCTGCCAGGCCACCGACGCCGTGGTGGACGGGGTGGCGGAACTGCACGCTGCAACCGTCGGTCGTCGGGAGGTGCGCACCGTCAACTGGCACGTGCCCGACATCGACAGCCCGTTCTACGGCGGGATCAACACCGCACTTCGTATCGCCGACACCATGGCCCGCAACAACGGCGTCGAGAATCGTTTCATCGTCACCGCCGCACCCAACGAGGCGTTCTTCCGCTCGGCGCTCTCGGCGGCGTTCCCCGCCATTGCGGACTCGCCAATGGTCTTCACCGACGGACACGCCAACACCCTCACCGACCTGCCCGAGGCAGACGTGGCCATCGCCACGCTGTGGACCACCGCCTACCAGGTGGCCAAAGCCCAGGGTGTGGGGCGCAAGTTCTACCTGATCCAGGATTTCGAGCCGATGTTCTATCCGGCGGGAACGAATTACGCCCTGTGCGAGGAGGGTTACCGGCTGGGGCTGTACGGCCTGTGCAACACCCATCGTCTGCGGGACCTCTACGCCGCCCGCTACCGCGGTCGCGGCTGGTCATTCATGCCTGCGGTGGCCGACGAGGTGTTCCACGCACGCGGACGCACCGACATCGGTCACGACGGGTGCGCCACGGTGTTCGTGTACGCCCGGCCCGGTCACTGGCGCAACTGCTGGGAGTTGGCCAGCCCGGCGCTCGAGGAGGTCAAGCGCCGCCTCGGCGACGACGTCCGCATCGTCACCGCCGGGTCGTGGGCACGACCTGAGGAACTGGGGAGCGGCATCCGTCATCTGGGTCTGCTCGACTACGCAGAGACGGGTGAGCTCTACCGGCGATGTGACGTCGGCGTGGCCTTGACCGTGAGTGAACACCCCTCGTACCTCCCCCTCGAGCTCATGGCTTGCGGGGTGCCCGTCGTCGCCTTTGACAACCCGGCGGGGGACTGGATTCTCGACCACGGGGTGAACTCGCTTCGGGCGCGGCGCACCGTCGACGGTCTGGCCGACGCCATCACGACGCTGGCCGCAGATCCCGCGCTGCGCGCCTCAATGTCGGCTGCGGCACTCGACACGATCGCCACCGGATTTGCCTCATGGGATCATGCGCTCGGGGGGATCCACGACTATCTGTGCGACCCCGACGCCCATGTTGAGGCGTCGGCGCCGACCCCATGGGAGGGTCCCCGATGAGCGACGACGACGCCGTGCACGCCGAGCGGATCCGAATCCTTGAACGTCAGGTAGAGATCCTCACCGCCCACCTGCGCACTGCCGGAGACACCATTGACGGCCTGCGACGCGAGGTGCGTGACCTCGAAGCGCTCCACGATCGCACGCTGCGTTCCCGACTCGGTCGGAGCGTGCGGCGTCTGCTCGGCCTTCCACAACACCAGCGTCGTGAGTTCCCTCCGTCGGGGACCCTCAACCTGCCGCCGCAGGTCGACTGAGGGGTTTCGTCAGTCGTCGGCCTGCCGGCCCAGACCCGATTCCCACGCAGTGAGGACCTGGCGTGCAGCGGCCGACGGTGTCAGGGTCCCCGCCGCCACGGCATGTTCGAGTTCGGTGAGTCGGATGGCGACCTCCGGGTCGGCAGCGAGTCGGTCGATGAGTCCACTGCGCAACTCCGACCACAGGGCGTTTCGTGCCTGTGCCGCCCGGTGCGCACTGATCTCACCTGCATCCCCCAGCGCAGACGCGAACCGTTCAAGGGCGTCCCACACCTCGGCGATACCCGAACCGGTCGCTGCCGAACAGGCCAGCACCTCGGCACGCCAGTGTTGCCAGCGGGGTCGCAGCAACCCCAGGGCGTTGCGGTAGTCGGCAACCGATCGTCCTGCCGCCGGGGCGAGGTCGCCGTCGGCCTTGGTGACCACGACGAGGTCGGCGAGTTCCATGATGCCGCGCTTGATGCCCTGCAGTTCGTCCCCGCCACCGGGGCTGACGAGAACCACGAAGGCGTCCACCATCTCCGACACCGTCACTTCGGACTGGCCGACACCGATCGTCTCCACCACGACCACGTCGAATCCGGCGGCCTCGCACAACGTCATGGCGTCACGGGTGCGTCGAGCCACCCCGCCGAGTTCACCACCACCTGGTGAGGGGCGAACGAACGCCGACTCATGGCGGGACAGACCAGCCATGCGTGTCTTGTCCCCGAGGATGGAACCACCCGACACACTCGAGGACGGATCCACGGCGAGTACCGCCATGCGGTGGCCTCGGCCGACGACGTGCAGTCCGAAGGCTTCGATGAACGTGGACTTTCCGACCCCGGGCGGCCCGGAAATCCCGATGCGCAACGAGCCGCCTCCGACCCCCGACCCGGCTGCGGGCTGGGTCGTTGCGACCCGGTTGGGGTCAGCGAGCGCAGCCAACACCGACTCGGCGTGTTGGCGGTGGTCGATCCGGGTCGACTCGGCGAGGGTGATGGCACGGGCCAGCGCCCGTCGGTCCCCGGCCTGCACACCGTTGGCGAGTTCGGCGGCCTCCTGTGACAGGTCGTCTGTGGCCATTCAGGGAGTAGGCCCGCCGGTTCGATCTTCAATGAGCGCCAACACCTTGCGGGCGGCGTCAGGAATGTTGGTTCCCGGCCCGAACACCGCTGAGACCCCGGCCGACATCAGGTCGTCGTAGTCCTGCGGGGGGATCACCCCACCGCACACCACGAGGATGTGTCCGGCTCCCGCATCGCGCAACGCGTCCACGAGCTCGGGTACGAGGGTGCGGTGGCCGGCGGCCTGTGAGGACACCCCGACGACGTGGACGTCGTTCTCCACGGCGTCGACGGCGGCTTCCGCTGGTGTCTGAAATAGAGGACCGACGTCAACGTCGAACCCCATGTCGGCGAACGCGGTGGCGATCACCTTGGCCCCCCGGTCATGGCCGTCCTGACCGAGCTTGACCACCAGCATGCGTGGACGTCGACCGTGGCGGTCGGCGAATTCGGCGACCTCGTGGGTGAGGGCGTCGAACCCTTCGTCACCGGCGTAGGCGGCTCCGTACACACCCGAGATGCTACGCACCTCGGCTGCGTGCCGGCCGAACACCGCCTCCATCGCATCGGAGATCTCCCCGACGGTGGCTCGTGCCCGAGCGGCCTCAATGGCGAGCGCCAACAGGTTGCCCTCGCCGCCGGCGGCGTCGGTGATTGCCGCCAGGGCCGCGTCCACGGCGGACTGGTCACGGTCGGCCTTGAGCGCGGCGAGCTTGGCCAACTGGGCTTCGCGCACCGCGGTGTTGTCGATCATGAGGACGTCGACGAGTTCGACGTCCTCGGGCACGTATTTGTTGACACCCACGATGACGTCCTCACCACGGTCCACCCGGGCCTGCCGCTTGGCGGCGGCCTCTTCGATGCGGAGCTTGGGCATCCCCGATGCGACGGCACGGGTCATGCCACCGAGTTCCTCGACCTCGGTGATGATCTCCCAGGCCCGATCGGCGAGAGCGTTGGTGAGCGACTCCACGTAGTACGAGCCGCCGAGGGGGTCGACGACGTCGGTCACCCCGGTCTCCTCGGCGAGGATCAACTGGGTGTTGCGGGCGATTCGGGCGCTGAAGTCGGTGGGGAGGCCGAGCGCCTCGTCGAACGAGTTTGTGTGGAGGCTCTGGGTGCCGCCGAGTACGGCGGCCATGGCCTCATAGGCGGTGCGAACCACGTTGTTGTACGGGTCCTGCTCGGTGAGCGACACCCCCGACGTCTGGCAATGGGTGCGCAGCATCAGCGACTGGGACTTGGCCGGGTTGAACTGGCTCATGACCCGGTGCCACAGCAACCGGGCGGCGCGCAGCTTGGCGACCTCGGTGAAGAAATCCATGCCGATGGCGAAAAAGAAACTCAGGCGGGGGGCGAAGGCGTCCACGTCAAGGCCGCGAGCCAGCGCCGAACGGACGTACTCGAGGCCGTCAGCGATGGTGAACGCCAACTCGAGGTCGGCCGTGGCGCCCGCTTCTTGCATGTGGTAGCCGGAGATCGAGATCGAGTTGAAGCGGGGCATGTTCGCAGCGGTGTGGGCGATGATGTCGGCCACGATCCGCATGGATGGCTCGGGCGGATAGATGTAGGTGTTGCGGACCATGAACTCCTTGAGGATGTCGTTCTGGATGGTCCCACTCAGCTGGTCCTGGGGGACCCCCTGTTCCTCGCCGGCCACGATGAACATGGCCAGGGTCGGAATGACCGCACCGTTCATGGTCATCGACACCGACATCTTCTCGAGGGGGATGCCGTCAAAGAGGACCTTCATGTCCTCCACCGAGTCGATCGCCACGCCGGCCTTGCCCACGTCGCCGGTCACCCGGGGGTGGTCGGAGTCATACCCTCGGTGGGTGGCGAGATCGAACGCCACCGACAGACCCATTTGGCCTGCGGCGAGGTTGCGCCGGTAGAAGGCGTTGGACTCCTCGGCGGTGGAAAAGCCGGCGTACTGACGGATGGTCCAGGGCCTGTTGGCGTACATCGTGGCCCGCACACCACGGGTGAACGGGGCCTCGCCGGGCAACTGGTGGGGGTCGACGACACCGTTGGTGTCCTCAGCGGTGTAGATCGGCTTGACCTCGAGACCTTCGGGGGTGGTGTGGACGAGGTCGTCGGGAGTTGTGTTGCGCAGTTCGGACGCAGCGAGGTCCCTCCATCGGGCCCAGTCGCTGCCGGCTGTCGGTTCGTGCTGGTCATCGGTCACGTCCCAAGGCTACGGCGTCGGGGGTCGGGGCTCACAGCCCGCACGCTCCAACCCCCACCGCCCGGTAGCCTTGCGGCGTGGCAGCCAAGCGGATGGTGATCATTGGTGGGGGACCGGCCGGGAATCAGTGCGCCACCTACGCCGCCCGGCTCGGGGCCGACGTCACCCTCGTCGAGCGGGACGTCATTGGGGGTGCCGCCCACCTGTGGGACTGCATTCCCTCAAAAGCCATGATCGCCACCGGTGGAACGCTGGGACTGATCAACGCCGCGCCGGCCATGGGTCTCAGCGCCACCGCAGCCCAACTTGACCTTGAGGCGCTCACCGCCCGCATCGCCGGGATCGAGGAGCGTCTGCGGGCGTCCGTGTCGGGATTGCTCGAGAGTCAGGGTGTGCGGATCGTCGAAGGGAGTGGACGTCTGGTGGGGCCGAACCGCGTTGCGGTATCGCCTCTGCATGGCCCCGACGACGGCTCGGCCGACGAGGTTCTCGACGCCGACGTCATCGTGCTGTGTACCGGGAGCCGCCCGCGGATACCTGGGTGGGCGCCCGTTGATGGCCATCGCGTCCTCACCACCCGTCACGCCTACCCTCCTCCTGAGTTGCCACGCCACCTCGTCGTCGTCGGGTCCGGGGTCACCGGTGTCGAGTTCGTGCACATGTTTTCCTCGTTCGGTTGCGAGGTGAGTCTCATCGTGAGCCGCCAGCAGGTTCTTCCGGCCAAGGACGCCGAGGTGGCAGCCGCCCTTGAGGAGGACTTCCTCGCACGGGGGGTGCACCTGTTCAAAGGTGCCCGTGCAGTCGGGATCGATGTCGACAACGACGGGATTGTCGTGCGTTGCGATGACGGTCGTCGTGTGGAGGGGTCGCACGCCCTGTTGGCCATCGGCTCGATACCGAACTCCGAACACCTCGGCCTTGACGCCGCCGGGGTCCAACACGACGGGGGGTACGTCCTCGTCGATCACAACTGTCTGTCGAATGTGCCGGGCGTCTACGCCGCCGGCGACCTCTCAGGTCGGTTGCCCCTGTCGAGTGTGGCGTCGATGCAGGGGCGCAAGATCGCCGAACACGCCATGGGGATGCACGTCGGGCCGCACCGACACATCGACTACGACAAGGCCGCCTCGGCGATCTTCACCGTGCCCGAGATCGCCGACGTCGGTCTCGCCGAGGCCGACGCGTTCGCCGAGGGTCGCAAGATCAGGGTGACCAAGGTGCCTTTCAGCGCCAACGCCAAGGCGTTGATCGACAACGACCCCAGAGGTTTCGTGAAGATCATCTCGGACCCCGCCACCGGGGTGGTGCTCGGCGGTTCGATCGTGGGTCGCAACGCGGCGGAACTCATCAGTGTGATCGCGTTGGCGGTCACCGCCGGCCTGCGGGTCAACGACATCGTGGAGAGCCTGTTGGTGCATCCGGCGCTGGCGGAGGCCCTCGCCGACGCGGCCGAGTGACCGGGACCCCCTCGCCGTCGCGTCGGGTCCCCTCTGAACCCGGCGACTTCCCCGAGTCCGGTCCCTATTCCTTGCCGCCGCTCACCCACCGCCTGGCAGCCCGACTCATTGACCTTGTCATCGTGACGCTGCCGGTGGTGGCGATCGCCATCGGCTTCGTGGAGGTGGATGGCGGCGAGGTCCGCATCGAGGACGTCCCGTGGTGGCTGCTGGGCGTCCAGGTCGGTGTCGCCGTGATCTACGAGACGGTGCTGATCGCCTGGTGGGGGACCACCGTTGGGAAGTGGGCGTTGGGGATGCGGGTCGTGCGCTACGCCGACGGGAAGCGGCCTGACGTGACTCGGGCGTCGCAGCGTTCGCTGCTCCCCAACATGTTCGCCGCCGTGCCGATCGCGTTCGTCTCGTTGCTGCAGTGGGTGGTCTACGGCTCCAGTGCCACCCATCCGCTGCGGCGGGGGTGGCATGACCGCTACGCCGGGACGCTGGTCGTCCGTTCCCGCTGACACTGCACCCCAAGCGGCGTCACGGTGGTGACCCGCGGCGACGCCGAGGCCTACTCGATGGTGACGAGGACGTCGCCGGTACCGACCGCGTCGCCGGGGGCGACGTTCACGGCGGTGACGGTGCCGTCGGCACCTGCGGCGATGTTGTTCTCCATCTTCATCGCCTCGAGCACGCACACCGCCTGACCGGCGGTGACCTCCTGGCCCACCTCGACGTTGACGCGGACGATGGTGCCCTGCATCGGAGCGGTTACCGCTCCGGGCGCTCCCGCTGCACCGGCTGAGGCCGATGCGCTTCGGGTGGGTCGGGGAGCGGCCGAACGGGCTGATCCGCCACCCCCACCACCACCGATCTGGTCGGCGGGGACCCACAACTTCACGGCGTAGCGGCGACCGTTGACCTCGACGTCAGCGGTCCGCTCCACACGGGCCACTTCGTCGGCGCCGGTGGTGACCGAAGGGGCGCTACCGACACCAGTGAGGTCAAGGCGCTCCTCCACCCACTTGGTGGAGTGTTCGCCGGCGACGAAGTCGGGGTGTTCGAGGATGGCGATGTCGGCGGGAATGGTCGTGGCGATGCCCTCGATGCGGAACTCGCGAAGTGCGCGCAGCGTGCGGGCGATGGCCTTGTCCCGATCGGCACCCCAGCAGATCAGCTTGCCCACCAGGTTGTCGTAGTACTGGCTGACCTCGTCACCGGATTCGTAGCCGCCGTCCCAGCGGGTGCCGAACCCCTGGGGGGGAACGATCGAGGTGATGCGCCCGGGGGAGGGCAGGAACGCTCCTCCGGCGGGGTCCTCGGCGTTGATGCGGATCTCGACGGCGTGGCCGGTGCGCACGACGTCGTCCTGGCTGAAGCTGAGTGGCTCCCCGGCGGCCACCCGCAACTGCTCGGCCACAAGGTCGATGCCGGTGACCATCTCGGTGACCGGGTGTTCAACCTGCAGGCGGGTGTTCATCTCAAGGAAGTAGAACTCGCCGTCCTGGTAGAGGAACTCGACGGTGCCAGCGTTCACATACCCGCAGGCCTGGGCCACTTTCACCGCCGCGGCCCCCATGGCCTGGCGAACCTCGTCGGGGAAGTTCGGTGCCGGGCTTTCCTCAACGAGCTTTTGGTGTCGACGCTGGGCCGAGCAGTCACGCTCGCCGACCCAGACACAGTTGCCGTGACCGTCAGCGATGATCTGCATCTCAATATGACGCGGCCAGCTCAGGTAGCGCTCCACGTAGCACTCGTCCCGTCCGAAGCCCTTGAGCGCCTCGGACTGGGCGCTGGCGAGCGCCTCGTGGGCCTCCTCGGCGCTGTTGACGACGCGCATGCCACGCCCGCCACCGCCGTAGGCCGCCTTGATGGCGACGGGCCACCCGTTGGCGTTGCCGAAGGCGACAACCTCATCGCCGTTGTTGAGGAACTCGGTGGTGCCTGGCACACCCGCCACACCAGCTGCTTCCGCCGCGATGCGGCTCGACACCTTGTCGCCCATTACCTCGATGGCCTCAGGCGGCGGACCGATGAAGGCCACACCGCGTTCGGCGATCGCCCGGGCGAAATCGGTGTTCTCGCTGAAGAACCCGTACCCGGGATGTACGGCATCGGCGCCGGACTGCTCGATGATCTCGAGGATCCGCTCGGTGTTGAGGTACGACTCGGCGGCGGTTTGCCCGCCGAGGGCGTAGGCCTCATCGGCCAGACGCACGTGAAGTGCGTCACGGTCGAGTTCGGAGTAGACGGCAACGGACGGAATGCCGAGTTCGGCGCAGGCCCGGATGACCCGGACAGCGATCTCCCCCCGGTTTGCGATGAGGACCTTGGTCAGCACGGGCCTATGTTTAGGAGAGGAGCGGACCCTTGCGCCATTCCACGCCGTCCCCGTCGCCTCGGAGGTGCCCCCATGAGTTCCCCACCGCCCAACGACCTCGAACCCCCTGACGGCTCCAAATCCGCCGACGACCACGTCGTTCCCGCCGCCGAACTCGCTGACCGCACCCGCAAACTGATCCCCGGGACCCGCTGGAGCGTCAACTGGGTGGACGAGACCGGCTCGACGAACGCCGACCTGCTCGCCGACGCGACCGGTGGCGCCCCGGCAGGCGCCGTGCTTGTGGCCGAGTTCCAAAACGCTGGGCGGGGGCGCCTTGACCGGCGCTGGGTGGCGCCACCTGGCTCTGCGCTGTTGCTGTCGATCCTGCTGCGTCCACGGCTGGGTGCCGAACGGGTCCACCTCGCGGCGGTAGCGGTCGGTCTTGCCGCTGCCCGCGCCACCGAAGACGTCGCCGGCGTGCACGCCGGTCTGAAGTGGCCCAACGACCTCGTCGTCGGGTCGGGAGCTGCGACACGCAAGCTCGGCGGCATCCTTGCCGAGTCGGTCGTCGTCAACGGCGCCCCGACGGCGGTCGTCGTCGGGATCGGTCTGAACGTCCATCTCGCCGGGAAACTCCCCGCTGAACTCGTCGGGACGGCGACCTCCCTGGATGACCACGCGGGGGGCCGTGCCCTCGACCGGGTGCTCCTCCTCGCCGCCCTTCTGCGGAACCTCGACGCGCTGGTCGACCTGCTCGACAGCCCGTCGGGGACGACCCGCCTGCTCGAGGAGTATCGGCGCCGGTGTGTCACCGTTGATTCACGTGTGCGTGTGGACCTTGGTGCCGAAGGCAGCATCGAGGGTGTGGCGGTCGGCATCGACGACGACGGGCATCTGGTGGTTGTCGACGACGACGGGGCGTCCCACACGGTTGCGGTGGGGGACGTGGTGCATCTCCGCCCGGCGGGCTAGGCCCTGCCGGCTTGGTGTCCGCTCCCTCAGGGGTCGGGGTTGGTTGCGAGTTGGCCATAGGCCTCGATCGCCCTGGCGGTGAGTGGTCCGGGAGCACCTGGGAGGGCTCGGCCGTCGAGGCAGGTGACGGGCTGGATGTCGCGCAACGACGAGGTGAGGAACATCTCCTGGGCCCGGTCGAGGTCGTCGAAGGTGATGTCGCGTTCCACTGCGCCGCACCCTGACGCCAGCACCAACGCCCGGGTCACCCCCGGTAGGCAGCCCGACGTCAGAGGTGGCGTGCACAGCACCCCGTCGATTCCGACGAACACGTTCGTGGCGCTTCCCTCGCACAGGTTCCCCACGGTGTTGGCCATGACGGCTTCGGTGGCGCCGCGGGCATGTGCGGCGGCGAGTGCCCGAACGTTCTCGGCGTAGCTGGTGGTCTTCACGCCCGCAGTGGACGATCGTTCGTTGCGTACCCACGGCACCCGGACCACGGATGCAGTGGGTGTGGGGGAGGGAAGCGGGGTGAGGGTGACGACCAGCGTTGGCGGGGTCTCGGTGGTGCGTGGGTCCGCCCCACTGGTGACGGTGATTCGGAGTCGTCCATGTCCGCCTCCCGCCGCCACCCAGACGCCGACCAGTTCGTCGACTGCGCCACGCAGCGTCTGCGCGGCGGTGCCGAGCGTGAGGTCCATTGTCTCCGAGGCGGCAATGAGCCGCTCCAGGTGTCGTGTCCATGCGAACGGGACGCCGTGGCGCACCACGAGGGTTTCAAACACCCCGTCACCGACGGTGAACCCCCGGTCGAACACGGACACCTTCGCGGCGCGTCCCCCCTCGACGATGCCCTCAGACCACACCAAACCGTGGTCGAGGAGGCCGTCGCCGTCGCCGGTCATGGGCGGTGCTCCACGCTCGGAGGGGCGGAGGCCACATCGAGGAGCCGTCGGGCCTTCAGTTCGGTCTCGGCCCACTCGCCCTCAGGGGTCGAGTCCCACGTCACTGCGCCGCCGGTGCCGAAGTGGACCATGTCGTCGTCGAACCAGAAGGTTCGGATGGCCACGTTGAACTCGCCGACGGCCCGGTCGCCGTCGACCCAGCCGATGGCACCGCAGTACACCTCCCGGGAGGTGGGTTCGAGACGGGCAATGTGGTCAAGCGCCGCCAGTTTGGGGGCGCCAGTCACGGACCCCGGCGGGAAGGTTGCGTCAAAGATGTCGGCCCAACCTGCGCCGGTGCGCAGTCGACCGGAAACCGTGCTGACGAGGTGGACGAGACCGGGGTGCGCCTCGGTGTCGAGCAGTGCCGGAACCTCCACCGACCCGAACTCGCAGACGCGACCCAGGTCGTTGCGCACCAGGTCCACGATCATCACGTTCTCGGCGTGGTCCTTGGGTGTGAATCCGTCGGGTTCGGCGGCGGTGCCCTTGATCGGCGACGACCGAACGTCGTGACCGTTGCGTGCCACGAACCGTTCGGGTGATGCCGACGCCACCGCAACGCCGTGTTGTGGCAGCCGCACCACAGCGGCGTAGGGGGCGGGGTTCCCCTGCGCCAGTGCCGCCCCGAGGGCGGCGACGTCGGTGGACCACCCGCTGTTGGTTGACGGGCGGGCCAACGGGGCGCTCAGTCGCCGGGTCAGATTGACCTGGTAGACGTCACCGGCGGCGATGGCGTCGCGGATCTCGTCCACCGCGTGTTCAAAGCCCGCCCGGTCAAGACTCGAGACCCACGCGTCACGGGGCGGGCCGAGCCACGGTGGACCCGGCCAGGGTCGGGCTGGTTGGGATCGGGCGAAGCGGGCACACACCGGCGGACCGCTGAAGGGGACCACCACGGCCCAGTGCCCGCCCCTCTCCAGAGCACCCAGATCGGCGGTGACCTCCTCGAGTCCGGTGAGCAGTCGGCCCCCGACGACGGCGAGAGGAGCGGAGGAACCCTCGTCGGGTGGGGAGTTGGCCACCCGACCAGCGTACGATTCCCGACCGTGACCTTCGAACTCAATGACGACGCTGAGGCCCTGCGACGGGTGGTGCGGGATTTCGCCGACAGCGAGGTGGCACCACACGCTGCGGCATGGGATCGTGACCACACGTTCCCGGTCGACACCGTGCGGGCCATGGGAGACCTCGGACTGTTCGGGATTCCGTTCCCCCAGGAGTACGGCGGTGGCGGGGGGAACCTGACGCTGCTGTGTGTGGCCATTGAGGAACTCGCCCGCGTGGACCAGTCGGTGGCCATCACCCTTGAAGCGGGGGTGGGCCTCGGCGCCAACCCGATCTACCGGTTCGGCACCGACGATCAGCGTGAGCGGTGGCTTCCCGACCTCGTGGGTGGTCGTGCGCTCGCCGGGTTCGGGTTGACCGAACCCGACGCCGGAAGTGACGCCGGGGCGACCCGCACCAAGGCCCACCAGACGGCGGACGGTTCGTGGGTGATCAACGGTGAGAAGGCGTTCATCACCAACTCGGGCACGGAGATGACTTCGCTGGTCACCGTGACCGCCGTGACCGGCTCGGAGCCGTCGGGTCGACCGGCGATCAGCACCATCGTGGTCCCCTCGGGGACCCCCGGGTTCGAGGTGGGGCCGTCGTATCGAAAGATGGGCTGGCACGCCTCGGACACCCACCCGTTGGTGTTCACCGACTGTGCCGTTCCAGCCGAGAACCTCCTTGGCGCCGAGGGGCGCGGTTTCGCCAACTTCCTGTCCATCCTCGACGAGGGCCGGGTGGCGATCGCGGCCATGGCGGTCGGGGTCATCCAGGGATGTCTGGAGGAGTGTCAGCGCTACGCCAACGAGCGGATCGCGTTCGGCCGGGCCATCGGAGCGAACCAGGCGGTGGCGTTCGCCATCGCCGACCTGGCGGTCGCTGCCCACGCCGCTCGGCTGGTCACCTACCAGGCGGCGGCACTCGCCGACGCCGGCAAGCCGTACAAGGCGGAGGCGGCCATCGCCAAGCTGTACACGACCGAGGCGGCGGTCAGCGCCACCCGCACCGCCACCCAGGTGTTCGGCGGTTCGGGATACATGGATGAAACCCCGGTCGCCCGTCATTACCGCGACGCCAAGGTGCTCGAAATCGGTGAGGGCACCTCGGAAGTGCAGCGTCTCGTGATCTCCCGCTCGCTGGGCCTTCCCGTCTCCTGAGCGCCCGAGGGGCGACGCCGTGGGGTGATGGGGCGCTGGTAGCGTCTGCGGCCATGTCCCCCCGGCCCCGTCGAACGTGGGGCCAGCGTCTCGTGCTGGCTCTGAGTTCGTTCATCGCGCTCGGTCTCGTCACCGCTGCGGTGGCACTCGTCAGCTACGACGGTCAGGTCGGCCAGATCAACCGCATCTCGGGTCAAGGGGTGCTGACCCGCACCGCCACCCCGAGTGAACCGATGAACTTCCTCGTGGTGGGCGTGGACAACGCCGAGGGTCTCGACCCCAACGATCCGGTGCTGCGCGGACGCTTCGAGGCGTCGCTGCTGTCGGACACCATCATGGTCGTGCGGGTCGACCCGACACTGAACAAGGCATGGTTGTTGTCCATCCCGCGGGACCTGTGGGTGACGATCGCCGGCACGGGAACGAAGGGCAAGATCAATTCGGCCCTTGCCCTGGGTGGGCCACAGATGCTCATCGACACGATCCAGACCGAACTCGACGTCCCCATCAACCACTACGTGCAGGTGAACTTCGCTGGTTTCCGCAACCTGGTGTCGGTCATCGGTGGGGTGCCCGTGTGGTTCGACCGCGAAGTGCGCGACACCAACACCGGGTTGAACGTCGAGGTTCCCGGGTGCGTGAACCTCGAAGGGGAGCAGGCACTGGCGTTCGTGCGGTCCCGCTACTACGAGGTGTTCGACGGCGGAGAGTGGATTTCGGATCCCACCGGTGACTCTGGTCGGATCGCCCGCCAACAAACCTTCATTCGTGCCGCCCTGAACCGGGCGGTGGCACAGGGTGCCCGGAACCCCTTTGAGATGCAGCGGCTCATCGAGGCGACCGAGGGTGAAGTGGTGCTCGATGACGCCCTCAGCCTCGAGGCGCTGCTCGACCTTGGTGAACGGTTCCGTGACTTCAACGTGGAGTCGTTCGAGGTGGTGACCCTTCCGGTGGACAACGGCTACGCCGGTGCGGCGGCGGTGGGGTACCTGCGCACCGCCGAGGCACAGCCACTCCTCGCCGTGTTCCGTGGCCAGACCCTTCTCGGCACCCCCAACGCGCTGGCCAGAGTGGAGGTTCGCAACGGCACCGGACAGGCGGGACAGGCATCTTCGGTGGCCGAGACGCTCCGCTCGGAAGGATTCACCGTGGTGGGGACGGCCGACGCCCCCGGATACGGCGGGCCAACGGTGATCCGGTACGCCCCGAGCGCGTTGTTGGAAGCGGTGACCGTGGCCCGCTACATCGGTCGTGACGCCGTGCTTGAACGGGCCCCGGACGGCGAAATCACCGGGGAGACCCGGGTGGTGCTGATCACCGGAAGCGACTTCACCGGTCTGTTGCCCACACCGTTGACCTTTGAGGACTTCTCCGTCTACGTCGAGCAGGCACGGGCCGAGTACGAAGCAGCCAAGGCGGCGGGAGTGCCCGATGAGGGGGAAGGTCTCACGGTCGACGACGTGACTGCCGGGTCGGTCACGGCGCCCTCGATCACGACCACCACCATCACCCAGGACCGCTTCGTGCCCCGCCCCCCCGAAGGGGTGGTGTGCGGCTGATCTAGGCTCGCCGGGTGGTGTCCGCGCCCTTTGAGTCCCAATCCGTTGCCCAAGCCGGCGAGGTCGCCGTCATTGGTGCCGGGTACGTCGGGTTGACCTCGGCGGTGTGTCTCGCCCACCTCGGGCATCGTGTCGTGTGCGCAGACGTCGACGCGTACAAGGTTGCTGAACTCGCTGCGGGCCGTCCGACCCATCATGAGCCCGGCATCGACGGACTGCTCCGTGCCGGACTTGACGCCGGGAACCTGCGTTTCGTCCTCGGCGCCGCCGAGGCGGTTGCCGATGCCGACGTGGTGTTGTTGTGTCTGCCGACCCCGATGGGCGCCGACGGTCGGCCTGATCTGACCGCGTTGACCGGGGTGGCCACCGCCATTGGTCCGCAGTTGCTCCCCGGGGCTGTCGTCGTGGACAAGTCCACCGTCCCGGTGGGGACCACCCGTGTCGTGGCCGACTGTCTGGGACGTGGAGACGTCGCCGTCGTGGCGAACCCCGAGTTTCTGCGGGAAGGCCAGGCAGTCCACGACTTCCTCCACCCCGACCGTGTCGTGATCGGCGGGGAGGACCGTGACGCGACGGCACGTGTCGCCGCCCTGTACGAGTCGCTTGGGTGCCCGGTGCTGGTCACCGACGCCGTGTCCGCCGAGATCACCAAGTACGCCGCCAACGCCTTCCTCGTGACGAAGCTTTCGTTCGCCAATTCGGTGGCTGCGGTGTGCGAGGCCCTTGGAGGTGACGCCCACGACGTGCTGCGTGGCGTTGGCTACGACCACCGGGTGGGACATGCCCACCTCCGTCCCGGACCCGGGTGGGGTGGGTCGTGCTTCCCCAAGGACGTCCAGGCGTTGTTGCACCTCGCCCACGACGCCGGCGAGCCGTTTCACCTGCTCCAGGCGGTGCTCGACGCCAACGAGTCCCACTTCGACCGGGTGGCGGAGCGTGTGCTGGCGCTCGCCGGTGACGTCGAGGGTGGACCGGTGGTGGCGGCGTGGGGCCTGACGTTCAAGGCCGACACCGACGACCTTCGGGAGTCGCCGGCGCTGGCGGTGCTTCGTCGGGTCGTGGCAGGTGGGGGACGCGTGCGGGTCTACGACCCGGTCACCACCCCGGAGCGACTCGCCGCCTTTGATCCCGACCTCGCGGTCGGCGTGGTCGCCGACGCCTACGAGGCGTGCACCGGCGCCGACGTGCTCGTGGTACTCACCGAGTGGCAGGAGTTCGCCTCTGTGGACCTCGCCCGGGTCGCTTCGCTGCTGCGTCGCCCACACGTGTACGACACCCGCGGCGTCCTTGACCGAAGCGAGTTGGCCCGGCTCGGACTCGTGGCGCGCATCCCCGAGAGTTCTTGAACCCTTCCCTCAGTGACCCTCACCGGGGGCGCTGTGGGCGGCCGGTAGGCTCGTCTGTGTGAACGCAACTTCCTCGTTCTGGTCGGGTCGGACCGTGCTGGTCACCGGAGCTTCAGGGTTCTTGGGTCGGGCAGTGCTCGAAGGCCTCGCCCGACGGGGTGTGGGAGACGGTCTCGGGGCGGGTGTGATCGCCCCATCGAGTGCCGAGTGCGACCTGCGCTCCGCCGAGCAGGTGGACCGGCTCTTCACCGAACACAACCCTGACGTCGTCGTGCACCTCGCCGCCCGGGTGGGTGGCATCGGGGCCAACATGGCCAGGCCCGCCGACCTGTACCTCGACAACCTCCTCATGGGCACCTACGTCATCGATGCCGCCCGCCGTCACGAGGTCGACAAGACGGTGGTGGTCGGCACGATCTGCTCCTACCCGAAGTTCACCCCCGTTCCGTTCGCCGAGACCTCGTTGTGGCAGGGCTACCCCGAGGAGACCAACGCCCCATACGGCGTGGCCAAGATCGCCCAACTCACCCAGCTGCAGGCCAACCGGGACCAGTACGGACAGAACGGCATCTACCTGATGCCCACCAACCTCTACGGGCCACGCGACAAGTTCCATCCGGCGGTCAGTCACGTGATCCCTGCGCTCATCAAAAAGGCGGTCGACGCCAACGAGGCGGGCAGCGACCACATCGACGTGTGGGGGACCGGTTCGGCGAGTCGGGAATTTCTCTACGTCGACGATGCTGCCGAGGGAATCCTGTTGGCCGCTGAACGCTACGACGGTGCTGATCCGGTGAATCTTGGCGCCAATCAGGAACTCGCCATACGGGACTTGGTCGGCATCATCGTCGATCTCGTCGGATTCACCGGGGAGGTTCGGTGGGACACGTCAAAGCCCGACGGCCAACCCCGGCGTGGCGTGGACGGTTCGCGTGCCCGTAACGAGTTCGGGTTCGCACCCGCCACCGATTTCCCCACCGGGCTGGCTCGGACGCTGGAGTGGTATCTGGCCAATCGCGCCGAGGCCGAGGCCCGGTCGGTGTGACGGGGTGAGTCCGCCCCCCGCCGTGGCTGGCCGTCATGGCATGCGGGTGGCGGTCACTGTCGAGCAGTGCTGGCATCGGGTCCCGGGTGGAACGGCCACGGCAACAATCTCGACGCTCGAGGCGCTCGTCGCCCACACCGACCTCCAACTTCACGGGATTTCGGCGTTTCACCGACACCCGCCGCCGGCCCCGTTCGTCCCGCCCGTCCCCGTCGCCTCGCTTCCCCTTCCGCGCACTGTGCTCTACGAGGCGTGGCACTGGCTTCGACAGCCTCCGCTGCGTTGGGCGGTTGGCGACGTCGACGTGGCGTGGGCGTCGGGCATGGTGATTCCCCCTGCGGGCGTTCCGCTGGTCGTCACCGTCCATGACCTCGACTGGGTGGCCAACCCCCAGGCGTTCACCAGACGGGGCCTGCGGTTGTTCCGTCGTTCCTTGGCGCTGACCATCAGGGATGCGTCCGTGGTGGTCTGCCCGTCGCGTGCCACCGCCGACGACTGTGTGCGTCACGGTGTGTCGGCTCGGCGTGTCGAGGTCGTGCCGTGGTCGGTGGACGTGGCCGTTGCCTCCGACGACGAGGTGACTGAAGCGCGCCGGCGCCATGAGCTTCGGGCACCGTACGTGTTGTGGGTCGGCACGGTCGAACCACGCAAGAACCTTCCGGCCGTGGTGCGTGCGTGGCGCAGACTCCACGATGCGGGGTCGCCAGCGGAACTGGTCCTGGTGGGCCCCCAAGGGTGGTCGGAGGACCTGGATCGACTTCTCGGGGCTGACCGTGCCGGAATACACGTGCTCGGGTTCGTGGGGTCGAGCGAGCTCGCTGCGCTCTACCGCGGTGCGGAGGTGTTGTGTTACCCGAGCCGGGCCGAGGGGTTCGGCCTCCCCGTGCTTGAAGCCATGGCGCAGGGCACCCCGGTGGTGACCAGTGCGCGAACGGCCACCGCCGAGGTGGCCGGTTCGGACGGGTCGGCTGGGATCCTCGTTGACCCCGAGGATGTCGTCGCCATCACCCGTGCGCTCGATGTCATCACCAGTGACCCGCGCCGGCGCGCCGAGATGGCGGCGGCGGCGACGCTGCGGGCCAGCGAGTTCTCCCCGGCGTCGACGGCGGCGGGCATGGCCGAGGCGTTCAGCACTGCCGTCGGGCGGCCGACCCGATGACGGGCGATCGCCCCTCGCTGCGGGTGGGGGTGAACCTTTTGTGGTTGGTGCCCGGTGTGGTTGGGGGCAGCGAGGACTACGCCGTGGGCCTGTTGACGGCGCTGGCTGACGCGCCAGGGCGTCACGACCGCGCCGACGGTGTACCCCCGGTGGATCTGGTGGTGTTCGTCAATCGCCGGTTCGCCGACGCCTACCCCGATCTCTGTGCCGCATTCGACACGGTCGTGGCTCCCTTTGGTGGGTCGTCGAGGGGTCGTCGGGTGCTGGGGGAGAGCACGTGGTTGCCCCGTCAGGTGCGCCGCCGTCGCGTCGAGGTCCTGCATCACTTCGGTGGCCTCGTGCCGTTCAACGATGGGGCGGGAAGCGGTGCGGTGCCGGGTCGGCGTGGGTGTGTGCGCGTGCTCACGGTGCACGACCTGCAACCACTCGACATCCCGGCGAACTTCTCGGTTGTGAAGCGGATCTTTGAACGCGTCGCCATCCCGTGGTCGGTGCGCAGAGCGGACGTGATCGTGACCTTGGGAACCCACGTCGCCACCACCGTCCACGACCGATTTGGCACATCCCCTCGCCGCTTCGCCCTCGTCGCACCCGGAGCGCAGCGCCCTGCGGCCCAAAGCGCAACCGCTGACCGTTCCGCAACGTCGGTTGATACCTCGGGAGTCGCTGATCGTCTCGGGTTGGCCGGGCACCCCTACTTCCTGTACCCCGCAATCACCTACCCCCACAAGAACCATGTGGTGTTGGTGGAGGCGATGGCCCGCCTGAAGCGAACCCACCCCGATGTCCGTCTGGTGCTCACCGGTGGTGCTGCAGGCGCCGAGGCCGACCTTGATGCCACGGTGCAGCGGTGCGGTGTTGGTGAGGTTGTGCTGCGCCCCGGACGGGTGTCATCCGACGACCTCGGCGCCCTGTACGCCGGGGCCACGGCCGTGGTGTTCCCGTCGCGATATGAGGGTTTCGGGCTTCCGGTGCTCGAGGCGATGCGACTTGGCTGTCCGGTGATCGCCGCCAACACCACGGCGCTGCCGAGCGTGGTGGGTGGGGCGGGCATACTCGTGCCACCCGATGACGTGGACGAGTGGGTGAGGGCGATGGTGTTGATGTGCGACGACCCCGTTGAGCGACGACGGCACGTAGCGGCGGGTCGCGAACGGGCAGCAGGATTCACCTGGGAGTCGTCGGCACGCGCCCTGGTCGGGGTGTGGCGCCGTGCGGCCGCAGCCGCTGGGGTCGGGCCCGATGTGAACGAGGGCCGGACGTGAACATCGTCGTGCTCTGCCCCCATTTTGCGCCCGACATGGCACCAACCGGGGAGGTCATCACCGCCATCACCTCACGCCTCGCCGCCCGCGGTCATCGCATCCATGTCGTGACCTCGTTGCCCTGGTATCGCCACCACGCCACCGAACCGGGTTGGGACGGGCAACTCGTGCGTCACGAGGACACGGCATGGGGGAGGATCACCCGGGTCCACCCGTTCCCGACCGACAAGACCAACATTCCCGCCCGGGCGCTGGCTTTCGGCGGTTTCACCGTGCTGTCGGCCATCGAGGGTGCGCTCACCTCCGAACGTCCCGACGTGGTGCTGGCCATGTCCCCGCCGTTGACCCTTGGTGTCGCCGGATGGGCTGTGGCCCGTTCCCGGCGGGCACCGTTCGTGTTCAACATCCAGGACGTGTTCCCCGACGTCGCCGTCGAGTTGGGGTTGCTGACCAACCCGCAGGTGATCGCCGTTGCTCGTCGGCTGGAGGTCCGCACCTACCGTCACGCCGATGCGGTCACCGTCCTGAGCGACGAACTCGCCGACAACGTCAGGGCCAAACTCGCCGCTGCCGTGCCCGACCGGCATCGCGCTGAAGCCCTCGGCCGGGTTCACGTGATCCCGAACTTCGTGGACACCTCGGCGGTGATCGCCGAGCCAGCCCCCGGAGGTGCGGCCTACCGCGCCGAATACGGTCTCGGGGACCGGACGGTGGTGATGTACGCCGGAAACGTCGGGTTCTCCCAGTCTTTGGACCTCGTCGTTGAGGCCGCTCGTCGACTGCGTGCACGCTCCGACGTCGTGTTCGTCATCAACGGGGGCGGCTCGGCCCGCGAGTCGCTCATCGCAGCGGCAGCGGACCTCCCCAACGTGGTGTTCGTCGGCATGCAACCCAAGGCCCGCCTCACCGAAGTCCTCGCCGCCGGGGACGTCCACGTGGTGCCGCTGCGACGAGGTTTGGCTGCGTCGAGCGTCCCGTCCAAGCTGTACTCAATCCTCGCCGCGGGCCGGCCGGTGGTGGCCAGCGTCGACCCGGGTACCGAGGTTGAGCGCACCGTGCTGCGCGCCGGTGCAGGGGTCGCGGTGCCCCCCGATGACGCCGACGCGTTCTGTGACGCGGTGGTGGCCATGGTTGACGACCCTGCCGGTCGCGTGGTCCGCGGTGAGGCCGCACGGCAGTTCGTGGAGGGCTGGATGACTCCCGAATCCGTTGCGGTGGCCTACGAATCCCTCTTTGAGCGCCTGATCGCCGAACGTCACCGCCAGCCTGTGGGAAGTGCCCGGAACTGAGCAGGGGGCGGTCCTGCGTCGGCATTTCAGCCCGGGGCGGGAGCGCGGGTAGGCTCCCGTTCTCTTATGGGCAAGGCATCGTCTGCGAAGAAGGTGGCCCGCGTGGCCCGCACCAGTGGCGGGACGGGCGCAGGTCGTGAACGTTTCCGTCTCGGTTACGGGGCGGGAATCGCCCTGCTCATCGTCGTCGGGGTGGTGCTGGTGTTGTGGTCCCGCGCCGGCCGGCAGGTCGATTCAGGGCCGAGCGCCGACGAACAGTGGACGATCACCTGGGGTGCCTACGTCTGCGACGCCTTCGTCCCCGGTGTGGGTGGCCAGGCCCAGGTCACGCCCGTTGACCCTGAGAACCCGGAGAATCGCTCCACCCTCGGCACGTGGGCGCCGTCGGCGAACCTGACGATCGCTGATTCCTCGATCACCCTGCCCGACGGCACCGTGCTGTCCTCGGGCCAGGACTGCAACGGCCAACCCGGCGAACTCTCGGTGACCTCATGGGCCCCCGGGGCGGCCGCCGACCGTGGCCTGACGCAGACCTTCGGCTTCCCCGGCATCCAGTTCGGGGAGAACGGCGAGTCGTTCACGTTCGCCGTCGTGCCCGCAGGCACCACCGTCCCCCAGCCGCCCGCCACCCCCGAACCGGCGCCGTCGACATCGTCGACGACGGCGGCGACCGACACCACCACTGACAGCAGCGTCCCGGACACCTCGTCCACCACTGCCGCCCCCTGAACCGTGCGAGCCATCGTCCTCGTCGGGGGGTTTGGGACGCGGCTTCGTCCGCTCACCAATGTGACCCCCAAGCAGATGTTGCCCATCGTGCACGTCCCCATGATCGAACGCGTCGTGGGGTGGTTGGGGGGCCACGGAATCGACGAGGTCGTGCTGTCGTTGGGGTACCGCCCCGATGCGTTCTTGGACCGTTACCCCGACGACGAGTGCGGAGGGGTGCGCATGCGTTACGCCGTGGAACCCGACCCGCTCGACACCGCCGGTGCCATCGGGTTCGCCGCCGCCCAGGCGGGCCTTGACGACACGTTCGTGGTCGTCAACGGCGACGTCCTCACCGACCTCGACCTTGGCGCGCTGGTGGCGTTCCACCGGTCGTGTGGGGCGGAGGCCACCATCTCGCTGACCCAGGTGGACGACCCGTCGCGCTACGGGGTCGTGCCCATCGACGACAGCGGCCGGGTCGAGGCGTTCGTGGAAAAGCCCCCGCCGGGCGAGGCACCCACCGACTGGATCAACGGCGGCACCTACGTGTGCGAACGCTCCATCCTTGACCGGATCCCACAAGGTCGGCCCGCATCCATCGAACGGGAGGTGTTCCCCGAGATGGTCGCCGCCGGTGTGCTCTACGCCCAGCGGTCCCCGGCCTACTGGGTTGATGCCGGCACCCCGGCCACCTATCTCCACGCCCAGCTCGACATCATCGAGGGTCGTCGGGGCGAACCCGAGGACGGTGTCGCCCCCGACGCCTCGGTGGATCCTGATGCGGTGGTGGACCACAGCGTCATCATGAGTCGGGCGTCGGTGGCGTCCGGTGCGGTGGTGCGCGACAGCGTGGTGCTCCCCGGTGCGGTGATCATGCCCAACGCCCGGGTGGAGGGTTCCATCCTCGGACCGGGCGCCGTGGTCGGCCAGGGCGCCGTGGTCGGTGGATTGAGCGTGCTCGGCAACGGCATCGAGGTGCCCGCCGGTGCCGCCGTCGACGCCGCCCGACTTCCCGACGGCGACTGAACCCGTAGGCTTTCTAGATGCGTGCGATCGTCACCGGCGGAGCCGGGTTCATCGGTTCCCACCTCGTGGATCGACTGGTTGCCGAGGGTCACGAGGTCGACGTCATCGACAACTTCTCCTCAGGCAACCCCGACAATCTCGCCGCCGCGACGGCGGTGGCGGGGTCGCGACTCGTCGTTCACGATCTCGACGTGCGCGACGAGGAGGTGACCGACCTCATCGCTAGGAGCGCACCCGAGGTGGTGTTCCACCTCGCCGCCCAGGCCGATGTGCGGGTGTCGGTCGCCCGGCCGGTCTTTGACGCCGAGGTGAACGTGGTGGGGACCCTGCGGGTGCTCGAAGGCGCTCGTCTCGGCGCAGCCCGCAAGGTGGTGTTCACCTCTTCGGGAGGCACCATCTACGGCGAACCGCATCCGTCCGCCCTCCCCGTGGATGAGACCTACCCCCAACATCCCGTCTCCCCCTACGGGGTAGCCAAGAAGGTTGGCTCCGACTACCTCTTCGCCTACGGGGTCCTGCACGGACTCGCTGGCACGTCCCTGGCGCTCGCCAACGTGTACGGACCACGCCAGGATCCCCACGGAGAGGCTGGCGTCGTTGCGATCTTCGCCGGTCGACTCCTCGCCGGAGAGCCCTGCACCGTGTTCGGAGACGGTGCGCAGACCCGGGATTTCGTTGAGGTGTCCGACGTGGTGGACGCCTTCGTGCGGGCATCGGGGGACGTGGCATCCGGGGCGGTCATCAACATCGGGACCGGCCGTGAGACGTCGGTGAACGAGTTGTACGCCACCATGGCCACCGCCGCCGGTGTGGACGCTCCACCCATGTATGCCCCCGCCCGCACCGGGGAACTGGCCCGTTCGGCACTGGCGATCGGTCTCGCCGGGGAACTTCTGGGCTGGGCTCCCGTGGTCGGTCTCGCTGAGGGAACCGGCCGGGTCATTGAGTGGTTCGCCGCCAACCGGCGCTGAACCACTACCGGAACAGGTCGTCGTGTGGTGGGCGCACCAGGTCGCCCACCACGCTTCCCTCACCCAGCCAGTCGAGCGGAATCCCGCGGACGACGGCCACGGGGATGCCGTCGGCCTTGCCCATGACCAACTCGGCTGCGGCGGCGATCTCGTCGGCGACCGCCACTTCGGTCACCATAAGTTCCCGCCCGAGCGCGTCGGTGGTGCCCCGGAGGTCGACGACGGGGCGGAGCCCGGCCGAACCGATGGCCACATCGGTGACCCCGCGCCGCCACGGCCGTCCGAAGGTGTCCGACACGATCACCGCAACCCCGATCCCGAACCGGTGGACCAGCGCGTCACGGATGCGCCGGGCGGACCGGTCGGGGTCCTCGGGTAGCAGCGCCGCCCATCCGGCTTCCACGTTGGAGAGGTCGATGCCGGCGTTGGCGCAGACGAACCCGTGGGCGGTCTCGCTGATGACGAGGTCCCCGCGACGTCGCAGGACCCGCACCGATTCCTCGAGGACCAGGGGTCGGTGGGCGTGGGGGTCGTCGGGGTCGATCGCCACCAACCGGTTCTCGGCTTTGGACACGACCTTTTGGGTCACCACCACCACGTCGCCGTCGGCGAGGTCGTGCTCGCCTGCGTCGACGGCGGCCACGATCAGCCCGGCGAGGTCGTCACCGGGTCGGACCTCGCCGATGCCTTCGACGGCGAAGACCTCGAGTCGTTGCGCCACCTCAGGTACCTCCTGCGGGACGCTCAGCCATGACCGATGACCACCCTGGCTAGTGCCGCCGCCTCAGACGGTCCGGACATGACGGAGGGAGTCACCACACACCGCATCCCGGCGCCCTCGACGTCATCGGCGAGCCCGGCGTCGACGGAGTCGACCACGAGGGTCGCCGCCAGAGGGGCGTACAGACGTGCCACGCCCGTGACGCTCGGTTCGATACCGAGGTCGGCCATGAGGCGGTCGGCGGGTCCCTTGAGGGCGCGGCCGCCCACGATGGGTGAGACGGCCACGACGTGGTCGCGGCGTTGTCGCACCGCGGCTCGCACCCCGGGCACGGCCAACACCGGCTCGATGGACACCAGCGGGTTGGACGGGGCGATGACCACCACGTCGGCCTCGGTGATGGCGTCCACGACCCCGGGTGCGGGTGCGGCGAGTTCGGCACCCTCGAAGCGCAACGCCGCCACCGGTTCGTCGTGGGACATGCCCACGAACCAGTCCTGGAACCCGACCTCGCTGCCTGCGAGTCCCCTGGAGGCGGCGGGACCCAACGTGACACGGGTGCGTACCGGGTCGTCGGAGACGGGGAGCACCCGGCACCCGAGTCCGAAGCTCCGGGCCAACTCGGTGGTGACGCCACTCAGGGTGGCACCCTCGGCAAGGCGCTGGGTGCGGTACAGGTGGGTGGCGAGGTCCTTGTCCCCGAGGCGGAACCACGCCGCTCCACCGAGGCGTCCCAGCTCACCCATCGTGGTCCACGACTCGCCGACGAGGCCCCAACCCGTCTCGGGGTTGATCTGCCCCGCCACGGTGTAGGTCACCGTGTCGAGGTCAGGTGAGATGTGCAGCCCGTGCAGGACCATGTCGTCGGCAACGTTGACGACGGCGGTGACTGATGCCGGGTCGGTGACGGTCACGAGCCCGGCGAGGAACCGTGCGGCGCCCACGCCGCCAGCGAGGACGCAGACCTTCACGCCGTGCCGGCGGGGGGGTGGGCGGCCGCCCGTTCGATGGCGGCCACATCGGCGTCGACCATCATGTGCACCAGTTGTTCGAAACTGGTCTGCGGCTTCCATCCGAGCCTGTCACGGGCCTTGGAGGCGTCGCCGACCAACAGGTCCACCTCGGCAGGCCGGAAGAAGCGTTCATCGATCACCACGTGACGTTCCCAGTCGAGCCCGACGCGGGAGAACGCCAATTCGCAGAACTCCCGCACCGAATGGGTTTCCCCGGTGGACACCACGTAGTCGTCGGGTTGGTCCTGTTGCAGCATGAGCCACATGGCTTCGACGTAGTCTCCGGCGAACCCCCAGTCCCGCTGGGCATCGAGGTTGCCGAGCCGAAGTTCACCGGTCAGGCCTGCAGCGATGGCGGCAACTCCGTGGGAGATCTTGCGGGTCACGAACTCGAGGCCCCGCCGGGGTGACTCGTGGTTGAACAGGATGCCGCTTGAGGCGTGCAGGTCGTAGGACTCGCGGTAGTTCACCGTGATCCAGTGTCCGTAGACCTTGGCGACCCCGTAGGGGCTCCGTGGGTAGAACGGGGTCAGTTCGCTCTGGGGGACCTCGAGCACCTTGCCGAACATCTCCGACGAGGAGGCCTGGTAGACGCGGATGGCGGGGTCGACGAGGCGGACGGCGTCGAGGAGTCGGGTCACCCCAATGGCGGTGGTTTCCCCGGTGAGTACCGGCTGGCTGAAACTGGTCTGGACGAAGGACTGGGCGGCGAGGTTGTAGACCTCGTCTGGCTGGTGTTCGCGTAACACGCCGATCATCGACGCCTCGTCGAGCAGGTCGGCGGGGGCGAGGGTCACCCGGTCCTGGATGTGGGCGATCCGCTCGAACGTCAGCGTCGAGGATCGACGGACCATCCCGACGACCTCGTACCCCTTGCCGAGTAGCAACTCCGCCAGGTACGAGCCGTCCTGGCCAGTAATGCCGGTGATCAACGCCCGCTTGGTCATTGTCCTGAGCCTACGACACCCGGTCCCGCCACTCGTCCATGATGGCGGCGAGTGTGACGTCAAGGGGTATCTGCGGTTCCCAGCCGGTGGCCTTGGTCAACTTGGTGTGGTCGCCGCGCAGCACCGGGACGTCGACGGGGCGCTGGAGGGTGGGGTCGCCCTCGAGTCGCACCGGTCGCCGGGCGAGCGCCACGAGCCGCTCGGCGAGTTCAGCAATGGCGATGTCGGCACCAGAACAGACGTTGTACGCCTCGCCGGGTTCACCGTCGCACACCAGCGCCCGATACGCCCGAACCACGTCGCGCACATCGGTGAAGTCCCGCCGGGGGGTCAGGTTCCCAACGGTGACTTCCTCACGCCCGTCGATCTCGCAGCGTGCGATGCGTTCAGCCAACGCTGGTGCCACAAACGCATTGGCCTGGCCCGGTCCCAGATGGTTGAAGGCGCGAACCCGCATCACCTCGAGTCCGTAACCGAGCCACGCCTGCAAGGCGATCATGTCGGCGGCCACCTTTGACGCGGCGTAGGGGCTCACCGGCCGGACCGGAGACTCCTCAGTGAGGGGCAGTTCACCGAGGGTGACCTTGCCGTAGATGTCCGCGGAGGAGACCACGAGAACACGGGCGTCACGATCCCGGCACGCCTGCAACACGTTGAGGGTGCCTTCGGCGTTGACCCGGAGGGCCTCCACGGGCGCCTGCCACGAGGCGCCGACGTCACTCCACCCGCCGAGGTGGTAGACGGCGTCGGGGTCGGCGTCACGAATGGCTGCGGCGAGCGCCCCACTGTCGAGCAGGTCCACGCCGGTGGTCCGGTCGATGCCGACCACGTCGTCGCCGCAGGCGGTGAGGTGATTGGTGAGGTGTCGGCCGACGAAACCTTCCGACCCGGTGATCAGGGCGCGCACGTTGTCGAGCCTAGGCGGTGCGCTGCTCGCTGATGGCGTCCCGGTACAGCAGGTGCAGCTGTTCGGTGGTCGCCCCCCAGTTGAACTGCGCCGCCCGCGCGACCCCGGTAGCGACCTGCTCGTCCACGTCGCTGCCTCCGTTCACCACGGCGGCCAACGCCTCCGCCAACGCTTCGGTGTCTCCGGCCGGCACGTAGCGCGCCCCCTGACCGCAGGTCTCCCGAACGGCGGGGACGTCGGTGGCTACCACCGGGGTGCCGACACTCATGGCCTCAAGGGGAGGAAGGCCGAACCCTTCGTAACGCGACGGGTAGGCGAGCACGGTGGCGGCCCGCAGCAGCGCCGCCCGACCCGCCTGGTCGACCCACCCCAGCCTGACCACGCGGTCGCGGTGGCTGCAGGCGTCAATCGCTGCGGTGAGCGCTTCCACCCCCCACCCGTCAGGCCCGGCCACCACCAGACGCAACATCGGGTCGCTGGAGGCAAGTTCGTCAAACGCCGCGACCAGACCGGGGAGATCCTTGCGCGGCTCAACCGTTCCCAACGCAAGGATGAACCGCTCGGCCCCGGCGAGACGTCGTCCCAGCGCCGGGTCGGCGTCAGGTATCGGCGACGGCGCAAGAGGGACGCAGCGAACACGCGCCGGGTCAGCGCCAAACAGCTCGGTGACCTCGAACGCCACGGCAACGGTGTCGGTATGCACCCACGCACCTCGTCGAAGCGCGGCGCGGATGAGGTCGGGGTAGGCGAGCGTGTCTGCGGTGCACATCTCGGGGAAGTGCACCATGGTGAGATCGTGCACTGACACCACTGCGGCGGCCTTGCGTGCGGGTGGCACGACGAAGTTTGGGCCGTGGACGACGTCGACGGGGCCGGTCCACCACTCAATCGGCGCAAGATCCGTGCGGCGCCACAGGGCCCGAAGGGGGCGCGCCGCCATCGGCCGGCGGGCGAGGGTGGTATTCGCCGGAACCACAGTGGCGAGCTCGTTGCGGCCACGCCAGGTGGCGGCGTACCCGACGAGGTCCACTGACGGATCGCTGGCGAGCGCCTCGGCCAAGGCGTGCGTGAATACCCCGATGCCGGTCCGTGGACCGACCAGCGACCCAACGTCGAGTGCCACCCTCATCGTGGCCCCCTCTCGGTGGCGGCCGCACGGTAGAGGTCGACCAGCCGATCTGCGGTCGCGTCCCATGAGTAGCTGGCGACCCGGAGACGGCCTGCGTCCACCAGGCTCTGGGACCGGACCTCGTTGCCGAGGACCCGCCACATGCCCCCGGCGATGTCGTCGACGTCGTGGGCGTCGACGTACTCGGCGGCCTCCCCGCAGGTCTCGGGCAACGCACCCTCGCGTGACACCACGACGGGGGTGCCGGCTTGCATGGCCTCAAGCGGCGGGATGCCGAACCCCTCGTACAGCGAGGGGTAGGCGAGAAGCGACGCCCCCCGCACCAGTGCGGCACGGGTGTCGTCGTCAACCCAACCGACGGTCACGATCCGGTCCCGGTGCCGAGCGGCACCAATGGCCGCATGCACGCTCGCCGCCCCCCAACCGTCGCCACCGGCGATCACCAGCCGAAGCTCGTCGTCCTGGTCGGCGACGAGGTCGAACGCCCCGACGAGGCGTTCGAGGTTCTTGCGGGGCTCAAGGGTTCCCACGGCCACGACGTAGCGCTCGGCGCCGGCGAGACGCCGGCCGCCGGCGGGGTCGGCGTCGGGGAGAGGGTCGGTGGCGTTGGGTATGGCGACGACCCGGGCGGCATCAGCACCGTAGGTGGCGATCACTTCGTTGCGGACGTACTCCGACACGGTGTGCACCCATGCGCCGCGTTGCACCGCCCGGGCGAGCAACGGCGGGTACCAGGTCACGGTGTCGAGCGTGCACCACTGCGGGTGGTGGACGAATGAGAGGTCGTGCACGGTGACCACCTCGGCGGCGCCGCGTGTCGGCGGACCGATGACGTTTGGACTGTGGACGACGTCAACGGCACCAGTCACCCACTCGATGGGCGGTGCGTTCCATCGTCGCCACGCCGCACGCGCCCACCGCGATGACAGCAGACGACTGCGTCCGGCGACGGGCACGAGATGGCCGACGGCCTCCGCCACGTCGGGGGTCTGCGCCCCTGACAATGCGAAGCCCCGCACTTCGAGGTCGGCGCGGGTGGACACCCGGTCGAGTACCGCTGCGGCGAAGGTGCCAACCCCGGTGCGGGGCGAGAGCGCCCAGGTGCAGTCGAAGGCGAGCCGCAGCGGTGAGGACGCCGCCGTCACCGGTCCGACGTTCCGTGCCCCCCACGAAGCCCGAGGAGGTCCCCGATCGGGCTGTTTCGCAGGTTTCGCTCCAATTCGCGCCGTTGGACCTGCACGCGGTTCACTCCGAGCAATCCGAACCCCACCCCGACGTAGAGGGCGTCACGCACCACTTTGGAGGCGTCGCGCAGCGGATTCATGTCCCAACGGTACCGTCTCGGACCTCACGGAGATGTTCCCCGTCCCGGGAGGGGACCACTACCCTCGTCAGCATCGTGGATTCACCAGTGACCCCCGACGTGGCCGAACCCACCCCGGAATCCATCGGAGACCTTGCGCCTCCGGTGGCGGTCATTGTCGTCGCCCACAACCCGGGGGACTGGTTCCCAACCACGCTGCGATCGCTGGCCGCCCAGACCTACGAGAACATGACGGTGCACGTCGTCGATGCAGGGTCCGCCCAGTCTGTCGCACCGCTCGTGGCTTCGGAGTTGCCCTCCGCCACCTGCGAGCGCCTTGAGCACAGTCCCGGTTTCGGCCCGGCATGCAACGTGGCGGTCGAGTCCGTCGGGGACGCTGCGTTCTACCTGTTCTGCCATGACGACGTGGCCCTCGGCGACGATGCCGTCACCCAACTCGTGGCTGAAGCGTTTCGCTCCAACGCCGGGGTGGTCGGACCCAAACTCGTGATGTGGCACGACCCGGGTCGACTCCTGGCGCTCGGGATGGGATCTGACCGTTTCGGCAACCCGGCCCCGGTCGTGGACCCCGGCGAACTCGATCAGGGCCAGCACGACGGGATCCGGGAGGTGTTCTACGTCCCCGGGTCGGTGACCCTGGTGCGCTCCGACCTCTTTGAGGCCATCGGTGGTTTCGACCCCGAGATCGACGTGCACGGAGAGGATCTCGATCTCGGCTGGCGGGCACGGGTGGTGGGTGCGTCGGTGGTGGTTGCTCCTGCGGCGGTGGTGTCCCATCTTGAGGCCCTTGGGCTGCGCCGCCGCGACGACCGTCGTCGTCGACAATTGCGGCACCGGCAGCGGACCCTGCGCACCGCCACCACCGGCTGGTCGCGCGCGTGGTTGCTGCCGTTGGCCTTTGTGCTCAACGTCCTCGAGATGGTTGCGGCGTTCCTGTTGTGGCGACCGAGACACATTGCTGATGTCATCGGGGCGTGGTGGTGGAACCTCGCGCACCGGTCGAGCCTCAAGGCCCGGCGTGCAACGCTGGCAGGCTCGCGGGCCGTTGCCGACAGTGTGGTTCGGGAGCGGCAGGTCTCGGGATCTGCCCGACTGCGGGCACTGGCCCGTGCCCGCCGGGCGCTCGCTGCAGGGGAGCACGATGAACCGGTCGAACACGTTCCGGCCGGTCGACTGTCCATTGCGGCGTGGTGTGTCGTGGCCGCTGTGCTCGTCGTGGGCAGTCGCGGACTGATCGTCGGTGGCATCCCCGCCGTCGGGGATTTCGTCACCTTTCCCGAAGCAGCGGGCGAGTTGTTCTCATCGTGGTGGAGCACCTGGCGTCCCGTGGGGGCGGGGTCGGCGGGGGTCGCGCCGCCGCTCGTTGGCCTGTTCTGGCTGGCGTCAACGGTGACGTTGGGTGCGACCGGTGTCGCCCGGGTGGCGCTCGTGCTGGTCACGATCCCCGTCGGTGTGGTCGGCGTGTGGCGACTGGTCACACCCCTTGGCGGGTCGAGGGCGAGAGTCGTTGCGCTGGTGGTGGCGGTGGCCAACCCGCTGACCTACGACGCGCTGGCCAACGGACGCTGGTCGGCGCTGGTGCTTTGTGCCGTATTGCCCTGGGTGGTGTTGCACCTCGCCCGGGGCGCCCGACTGTCACCCTTCGACCACCCGGGCTGGCGGGTCCGGCGGGCTCGCTGGCACGTGGTCGCCGCCGGGCTCCTCATCGCTGTGGCAACCCTGTGGGTGCCCGTCGCCCCCGTAGTGGTCGCCGGGGTGGTGGTCGCCATGGTGGTGGGTGGACTGCTGAGTGGCAACGCGGCAGGCAGTGTACGGCTGCTCGGTGTGGGGTTCGGTGCAGCCGTGCTCGCCGTGGTGGTGTGCGCTCCGTGGCTGGTGTCACTCGTCGGCGGGGACGACCCAGCGGTGTGGCTGGCATCCTCGGCTGGAAACGGTGCGAGCCCCACGGTGCTGTCGCTACTGCGGTTCCAGACCGGCCCGGTCGGTGCGTCCCTGTTGTCGTCGGTGCTGGTACTCGTCGGGCTCCCGGCTCTCCTCATCGGTCGGGGCTGGCGCCTGGCGTGGGCGGCGAGAGCGTGGCTGGTCATCGTCGCCGCGTGGGGTTCGGTCATCGCCGCGTCGGCGGGCTGGTTCGGGCCGATGCTCGCCGTGCCGGAGCTGCTGTTGGCCCCGGCGGTGTCGATGCTGGCTCTGGCGGCAGGTACCGGGTCGGTCGCAGTGGAAGCCGACCTTCCCGGGCATCGGGTGGGTTGGCGTCACGTGCTCGCCGGGGTGGCGTTGGTGGCCATGGTGGCGGCCAGCACGCCAATCGTCTTGTCCGCAGTCGGTGGGCGCTGGGAGGTCCCTGAACGCGACTACGACCAGAAACTGGCGTTCCTCAACGAGGAGCGTGACGCCGCCCCATTCCGTGTGCTGTGGATCTCGGACCCGGCGCTGCTTCCCACGGCGGGCTGGACACTCGACGCCCCGACGCTCGGGGCGGATGCAGCCGGGTCCTCTCTGGCCTGGTCGACCACGGCGTCGGGCCTTCCCGGCACCGATGACCTCTTCACCACGCCCCAGCAGTTAGGCACCGCCCAGATCGGTGAGGCGCTCGAACTCGCCGCGGCCGGCGAGACGGTTCGATTTGGTGCACTCGTGGGTCCCATGGCGGTGCGTTACGTGGTGGTGCCTCTCGCACTCGGCCCCCGAAGCCCGCTCGTGAACCCAGACGCAGACGGTTCCGCTGAGTCGTCGCCCAACGGCGGGGCCTCGACGGGCCTCGCCGGGGTTGTCGACGCGTTGTCGAGGCAGCTGGATCTCGCCAGCGTTGCCGTGGGAGGGGACGTGCGGGTCTGGGCCAACGAGGCGTGGGTCCCCACCACCGCCCTGTACGGCGCCGGCGTGCTCGACGATCTCCCCGTCACCGGTGACGCCATCCCCCAGCAGGTCCCCGCGCTCGCTGGTGGCACGCCGGTGCTGCCCGACGGGACGTCGGACCTGCGCGGCGAGTTGCCAGCGTCCGGTTCGCTGTACCTCGCCGACCAGTCCGACGGGTGGGTGGTGACCACCGGAGCGGGCGACACTGAACGGGACGTCCCCGCCACCGATGCGCTGGGGTGGGCCCAGTGGTTCGACAACGTCGACGCCGGTCAGGTCAGGGTCACCCACGCCGATCCCTTGGCGTTGCGCGCTGCCACCCTCGCCACGCCGTTGCTGTGGGTGCTGGCACTGTGGTGGTTGATCCGACATCGTCGTCAACTGGGAACCGGTGCGCCGGGTTCGGCCACCGACGAGGCAGCAGCGCAAGCCCTCGAGGACCTTGAGGTCGTGGCGTGAGCGCCCCCCGCTGGCTCGTTGCCGCCGTGGTACTTGCGGCGGTGGTGGGCCTCGTCGTCGTGGACCGGGCGGCCACCACCGACCAGGCGGGCCCCGACCCCATCGAGCGCCTCATGCCGGTCGCGGCACCAGCCGACGCGCCTGCCACCACGGCGTACTGTGCAGCGGGGACGGCCCGCGGTGCCGACGGCCCCGCCGAGCAGATCGTCGTCATGGCCAACACCACCGACGCATCGCGGGAGGTGACCGTCACCGTGTTCACCGATGAGGGGGCGCCCCAATCTGAGACGCTCACCCTCGACCCGCTGTCGCGTCAGTCGCTACGGGTCGCCGACGTCGTTGAAGCCCGCTGGGCCGGGGCGCTCGTCGAAGCCGACGGTGGCGGGGTGGCGGTGGACCATGTGTTGTCGGGTCCCACCGGGACGAGCGGTGGCCCGTGTGCCACCTCGGCGTCGACGTCGTGGTACTTCCCGGCGGGTTCCACCTTGCTCGGTGTGCGGAATCGCATCGTGCTGTTCAACCCGTTCGCCCAACCGGCGGTCGTCGACGTCGAGGCGGAAACCGCTGATGGTCGCCGTCGACCAAACGAACTTCAGGGCATTTTCGTGAACCCCCGCAGCGTCAGGGTCGTTGACCTTGATGCCGTGGTGACCGTGCGAGACCAGGTGGCGGTGGTGGTGAACGCCAGGTCAGGTCTGGTCGTTGCCGAACAGCTCGAGATCGTGACACCAGACGCCCAGGTCTTGCCCGCCTCCCTGTCGGTCACCCTGGGTGCACCCGCACCGGCGCCGTCGTGGTATTTCCCGCTCGGGGCACCGGTGATCGATCGCGTGACGCAGCAATACGTCGTGTTCAACCCCACCGGTGACGTCGCCGACGTCGATGTCCAGATCCTCGTGGACGACCCGGCAACGAACGGGTTCGTGGAACCCTTCGAGATCACCATCCGGCCAGGGCAGTACGCCGTCGTCGACCTCGGCGAGGAGGAACGGGTCCCTGCTGGCGTGCCGCTTGGGGCCTACGTCGAGTCAATCAACGGGGTGCCGGTCGTGGCGGCGCGGGTCATCCGTTCCGGAGCGACGGGGGCCGCCGCCGTGGCCGCGGGTGTCGCCGGGCCGGGGACGTCGATCACGGTGGGAGCCCCGCTGCTCGCCACCGAGTGGGTCGTTCCCTTCGCTGGTGCGCGCGGTGGGAACGGCGTACGCGTGGCGGTGAGCAATCTGGGTTTGCGTGACACGGAAGTCACCCTCGTCGCCTATGCGGGCGGAAGCAGCGTGCCCCTCGGTGATGCCGGGTCGCTGCTCGTCAGAGCAGGCAACCGGGTTGAGATCGAACTCGCTCAAGGAGTGGACTCCACCGGGGTGTTCGTCGTGGTCACCTCCGCCCAGCCCGTTGCCGTGGAACGCGGGGTTGATTTCGGCGGCGACGGGTTCATGGTGGCCTCGGCCGTGGCGGGAGCGTCCACCGTTTCCCGGCCGTCCCCTGCGCTCCCTGACACCTCGACCAGCCCGACCGTGGTGCTTGACGGGCAACCCTCCATCCCACCGACGTTCATCCCCCCTACGACCGCTGGCGCAACTGCGACCACGGGTGTGCAGGGCTGATTCGTGGACCGGTTCCTCATCGCACTCGTGGTGGTGGCGGCGGTGGCGGCGGTGGCCGTCGTGATGCAGCGTCGGCGCCCCGACGCTCCGACCCAGCGGGTCTACAACGTTCCAGTCCAGTTGGACCGCGAGGACTTCCCCCGGTCCGCCACACCTTGGCTGGTGGTGGTGTTCACCTCGGCCACGTGTGGGACGTGCGCCCAAGTCGTCGCCAAGGCCGAGGCTCTCAACAGTGACGCCGTGGTTGTTGCCGAGGTGGAAGTCACCGCCGAGGCGGACCTGCATCAGCGCTATGGCATTGACGCCGTGCCCACCCTCGTGGTCGCCGACGCAGACGGTGTGGTTCGGCGGTCCTTCCTCGGACCGGTGACGGCAACCGACCTGTGGGCGGCAGTCGCCGAGATCCGTGAACCCGGCACGTTGCCACCCGGTGGGTGCCAGTCAGGTCACGACGAACACTGAGCGTTGCCCGCCACCGGGTCTGCACGGGGTGGTGCACCCCATGGCGAAACGACGTCAGTGGCTGACGTCAACCGTGGCGTCGGGAGCGGAGTCGGGCATATCCCCGTCGGCCGCGCCGGCGTTGGTGAGCTCGGGTCGTCGGGGAACGGTGCCGCCTCCGACCTCGACGAGGCGCTCAACCTCGGCGCCGTCGATGGTCTCGTGTTCGAGCAGCGCCCGGGCCACGAGATCGAGGGCGTTGCGATGCTCGGTCAGCAGCGCACGGCACCGGTCCTCCTGCTCGCGCAGGATCCGCTCCACTTCCTCGTCGATCACCCGAGCGGTGTCATCTGAGTAGTCACGGGTGTGCATGAGGTCCTCCCCGAGGAACACCTGTCCCTGGCTGCCCCACGCCATGGGTCCGACCCGTTCGCTCATGCCCCACTCGCGGACCATCTTTCGTGCCAACTCGGTGGCGCCGACGAGGTCGTTGTTGGCCCCGGTGGACACCACGTCAAACACCAGATCCTCGGCGATGCGTCCGCCCATGCGAACGACCAGGGAGTCCTCGATGTAGTCCTGACGGTAGATGTGGCGGTCCTCAATGGGGAGCTGTTGGGTCACGCCGAGGGCCATGCCCGACGGAATGATGGTCACCTTGTGAACGGGGTCGGCGGTGGGGAGCACCGCCGCGCAGATGGCATGGCCGGCCTCGTGGTAGGCGATGGCTTCCTTTTCGACGTCGGACAGCGCCATCGACTCACGCTTTTGGCCCATGAGGACGCGGTCCCGTGCGAGGTCGAAGTGGTGCATGGTGATCTGGTCGGCGCCGTCACGTACGGCGTACAACGCCGCTTCGTTGACCAGGTTGGCAAGATCCGCACCGCTCATTCCGGGGGTGCCGCGTGCGATGACGTCAAGGTCGACGTCGGAGGACACCCGCTTGTGCTCGATGTGCACCTCGAGGATCTTGCGTCGATCCTCGAGTTCGGGGAGTGGAACCACGACCTGACGGTCGAACCGGCCCGGCCGGAGCAGCGCGGGGTCCAAGATGTCGGGGCGGTTGGTGGCCGCCATCATGACGATGCCGGTGGTGACCTCAAAGCCGTCCATCTCGGCCAACATCTGATTCAGGGTTTGTTCACGTTCGTCGTGCCCGCCGCCGAGTCCAGCTCCGCGCTTTCGGCCGATGGAGTCGATCTCATCGACGAAGATGATGGCTCGGCCCATCTTGCGGGCGCTCTGGAACAGGTCGCGGACTCGGCTGGCCCCGACCCCGACGAACATCTCCATGAAGTCCGAACCGGTGACGGACATGAACGGCACACCCGCCTCGCCGGCCACCGCCCGGGCGATCAGGGTCTTGCCCGTTCCGGGAGGGCCGACGAGCAGGATTCCCTTGGGGATGCGGGCCCCGATCTCAGCGAACTTCTCGGGATACTTGAGGAAGTCGACCACCTCGGTGATCTCCTGTTTGACCCCCTCGTACCCGGCGACGTCACTGAACAGCGTGCCGGGACGTTCGGTGGTGTAGGTCTTTGCCTTGCTCCGGCCCACCGACATGATGCCGCCCATCTGCGACGACGCCCGACGCTGCATCCACATGAAAAAGCCGATGATGAGCAGCACCGGCAGGAAGAAGGGGATCAGGGTGAGCAGCGGGTTGGGCTCGGGGGTGGTGAACTTCACGCCCTTTTGGGTCATGAGTTCCAGGTCGGTGTCGGGGGGAGGTGCAGGCGTTGTCGTGATGAACGAGGTGCCGTCGGTGAACGACCCGGTGACCGAATTGTTCACGTTGTCGTAGGTGGCCTCACTGACCTGGTCCTGACGCAACCGGTCGAGGAAGGACCCGTACCCGGTTGACTCGCCCTGGTCGGTGCGCATGAACGACGGGATGATGAATACGGCGGCCACGACGGCAATGAGGACCCACAAGGTCCAACGGGGCCAACCCTGCTCCTCGTTGTCACGGCTGGCGGGGGAACCCTTGGGTGGGGGAGGCGGAGCCGGAGTGTCAGGACTCATGTTCCCAGCCTAGGGGAATCCTGACGGAACCGGCCCTCGTGGCGCCGATCTGCGGGTCGGATTCAGCCGGCGAGTGCCGTGCCGGACCCCATGTCCCACAGCGACGTCGGCCGGGCGGAGCGACGCCGGTCGGCCAGCGTCCAGCCCTGCGGTGGGGTGAGTCGGTCGGCGTGGGCGGCGCAAAGGTCGTAGGTCGAGGGGTGATCCTCGGCTGCGAGGTCGTCAAGCCACACCGTGGATGACCGGTACTCGTAGGTGAACGTGGCTGATGCCGACGAGGCGCACGCCGGACGGGAGCAACTCCTGCGCATGTCCGGACCGTAGCGGCGTGCCGGTTCGAATTGGGGGATGGCTGGACCGGCGAACGTCGGGGGTGGGTGGCCCAGATCGGTCCGTGGCGGGTATCGGGGTAGCCTTGTCCCGTGGCATCAAAGAGTTCACGTCGACGCAAGCGCGCGACGCGTCGACCCTTCGACGACGGTCGCCCTGAGGACACGGGGGCGTCAGATGCCCTCGAAGGGGACGTGGTCTCCACCGGCGATGCGGAGTCGGACGCGTCACTCGTGAGTGTCGAGAGTTCTGCAACAGCGGTGGCGACCGAGACCACCCGGCGCCCAGGGCGCCCGTTGCCCCCACCTGTGGTGAACCCGGTGCTGGGTGGCACCCCTCTCAACGAGTTCACCGACCGCTTCATCGCACCGGTCCCCGGTGAGGGACCAGCGGAGGCTTCCGCCACGAAACGGTGGGGTATTGGTGACGCCATCGGTGGTTGGGCTGTCGCCCAACTCGCCTCCATTCTCGCCATTGCCGGCGTCATCACCTATCTCGGATTCCCGGCGGTGGCGGGCATGGGTGGCGCCATTGGTCAGGCCGCCGGCCAGAGCGAGATCGGTTCCGCTCTCGACATCCTCAGCGTGTACGGCGACCTTCCGTTCGAGTGGCAGGTGGCGCTGCAGATCCCGCTTTGGGTGGGTCTGATCGGTGCGCCGCTGTACGCGGCGCGTCGCAAAGGCACGAGCCTCGCAGTCGATTTCGGGTTGCGTGTGCAACGCAAGGACATCCCGGTCGGTCTCGTCATCGGGGTGCTCGCCCAACTCGTGCTCGTGCCCCTGGTCTACGTTCCCTTGCGGGCGCTCGGCGGGAGCACCGAAGACGTCTCCGAACCGGCCCAGCAGTACGTCAACAGCGCCAGCGGTCCGCTCGGCGTTGTGTTGCTGCTCCTCGTGGTGGGTCTCGGGGCCCCCTTTGCCGAGGAGCTCTTCTACCGTGGGCTCACCCAGCGTGCGGTGCTCCACCGACTGGGTCGACCGGCGTGGGCCGTGGTGGTGGCCGCCTTGTTCTTCGCCTTCGCCCACCTGCAGTCGCTGCAGTTCCCCGCCCTGGTCGCCGTTGGTGTCCTGTTCGGGGTTCTGGCACAGCGATCCGGCCGTCTCGGCCCGCCCATTTTCGCCCATGTCGGGTTCAACCTCACGACCGCCGTGGTGTTCCTGTTTGACCTGAACCTGCCGTTCAGCTGAGAGCGGCGGGAGACCCATGACTGACGTCGACCCTCCCGAGGTCCCCGACAGTTCCCCCGGCGTGCCGCCGCCGTCGCCCGACGACGCACTGGCCGAAGAGTTCTGGGGTGAGGCCGATCGCCGTCGACGGCGCAAGGGCGGACATCGCCGGGAAGTGCTCGTGCCCGCAGGCGGGGACTTCTTTGAGCTCACCCAGACCGATGACACCGAGGCCGACGATCCCGACGCCCATCGGCGGTTGAGCGACTCCGATGCCCGGTGGCCCACCCGGTTGGCTCATCGTGTTGCGGCGGTCCCGGTGGAGGGTTGGCTGACGCTGGGGATCGTCGCCACCTGTGTCGGTTTCGTCATCGCGCAACTCGGTGGGTCCCTCCTCATCACTGACACCACTCCCGCCGGCGGGGACATGGGCGCCCACGTGTGGGGCCCGGCGTTCATGCGCGACCACCTGCTCCCGTCGTTCCGGCTCACCGGGTGGTCCCCGGACTGGTACGCCGGGCTCCCGGCGTTCCACTTCTACATGGTGCCGCCGATGTTGGCGATCGCCCTGTTGTCCTACGTGTTGCCCTACGGCATCGCCTTCAAGTTGGTGGCGGTGAGCGGTGTGGTCACCATGCCGATCGCCGCGTGGGCCTTCGGACGCCTGACCCGACTCCCGTTCCCTGCGCCAGCGCTCCTCGCCGTCGGTGCGACGGCGTTCCTCTTTGACCGTTCGTTCTCGATCTACGGGGGCAATCTCGCATCGACGCTGGCCGGAGAGTTCGCTTTTTCGATCTCCCTGTCGTTGTCGCTGGTCTTCCTCGGCGTGGTGGCTCGGGGCTTGCGCACCGGACGTCATCGTGGGCTGGCGGCCGGCCTGTTGGCGCTCGTGGCCCTCTGCCACGTCATCCCCGCAATCTTCGCCGTGGTCGGAACGGCTGCGTTGTTCCTGGTTCACACGGGCTCGGGGGCGGTGTGGCGGCGTCGGGCCCGCGCTGCGATGGTGCCGGGACTCGTCGCCTTGGGGGTCATTGCTGTCGTGGCGCTTGTGCCGCTGGTTACCGGATGGGGGAGCGGTGACGGTGGTCCGTGGCTGAGCGGCTCGGTTCTCGTCGTGCTCGCCACCGTGTTGGCGGTGTCGATGCTCGTGTGGTTGTGCTGCGCCCCAGGGCGGAGTCGCTGGTTGTGGCTGGCGACGATGGTGCCGGTTGCCGGGCTCCTCGTGGCGTGGTGGTACTGGCCGTTTTGGACACAGCGGGCCTACCTCAACGACATGGGGTGGGAACGAAAGACGAACATCGCCACGTTGTTGTGGAACCGCGGTTCGACCCTCGCCGGCGAGGCGCTCGACGGCGGTCTCGTCGACTCCCCGCCACTGCAGTGGGTCATCGGACTCGCCGTCGTCGGCCTCGTGCTGTCTCTCGTCAACCGTCGGCGCGCCGGCGTGGCACTGGCGTTGATCGCCGTGGTGGCCGCGCTCGGCGTGTGGGGCATGCCCCAGGGCCGCCTGTGGAACGCCCGCCTCACCCCCTTCTACTACCTGTCGTTGTACCTCCTCGCTGGGATCGGGATCGCCGAGTTCGGGCGATTGATCTCCTCGCTGGTGGCACGGGACCTTGCCCGGCCGGTCCGTTGGGTGCGCTGGCTCACTGGTATCGCCGCCACCGTCGTGGTGCTCGTCCTGCTCGGGTTGCCGTTGCGGTCCCTGCCTGGAGGCAGCCTCGACGGTGGCGTCTACCGGTGGGGGCCGTTCTCCACCACCGATTCGTCGTTCGTTCCTGGGTGGGCTCGCTGGAACTTCTCGGGGTACGAGGGCAAGGACGCCTGGCCCGAGTATCAGGCCCTCATGGCGACCATGGTCGGGGTCGGCGAGCAGCAGGGCTGTGGGCGGGCCATGTGGGAGTACGAAAAGGACCTCGACCGGTATGGCACCCCGATGGCGCTGATGCTGCTCCCGTTCTGGACGGAGGGCTGCATCGGATCCATGGAGGGGTTGTACTTCGAAACCTCCACCACCACCCCCTATCACTTCCTCATGCAGGACCAGTTGTCGGCGGCACCCTCGAACGCACAACGAGATCTGCCCTACGTCGCCGGTGCGCCAACCCAGGCGGAGTTCGACAAAGGTGTGGCCAATCTCCAGTTGTTCGGTGTCCGCTACTACCTCGCCACCAGTGACGACATGAAGGCGTTCGCCGACGAGGCCCCCGAACTCAGTGAGGTCGCCACCTCGGGTCCGTGGACCATCTACGAGGTGGCGGACGTTGCGCTCGTCGAAGGGCTCGCCGCCAACCCTGTCGTCGTGGAAGGGTCCGAGGTCGGTGGCGAGGTGTGGCTGGATCTCGCCGTCGAATGGTTCATCGACCCCGCAGCGCGGGACCTGTTCGCCGCTGCCGACGGACCTGACGGGTGGCCGCGGGTGACGATTGCAGATGCGCTCGATGGACTGACCTCCGGCGCCGAGCCGTGGGGACCCGATCAGCCCGTGGCGCCCGTGACGGTCTCGGGGATCGAGACCGACACCGATCGGGTGTCGTTCAACGTGGACCGCACCGGTGTCCCCGTGCTCGTGCGGACCTCGTACTTCCCCAACTGGGAGGTCAGCGGTGCCGAGGGGCCGTGGCGGGTCACCCCCAACCTCATGGTGGTGGTTCCCACCGAGCGTCAGGTGACGCTGACCTACGGCACGTCTGGACCCGAACTGCTGGGTTGGATCCTCACCGGCGTGGGCGTGGTCCTCCTCGTCGTGTTGTGGCGTTGGGGTCGCGTCGGCGGGGTCGGGCCGATGTGGTGGTTCTGGCCGACCTGGGCGCACCCTGACCCACCGGACGGCAACGTCCCGCTCTCGAGTCCGCCGGCTGGTTTTGAGGTGCCGGTGCGGCGCGACGCCGTGCCCGAACCGCCCCGGTCCGACCCACCGACAGCACCCAACCCGTTGGTCGTTGGCGACACGCCAGATGCCCCGACGCGCGACACGCCCCTTGCAGGGCCGACGGGACCAGTCAGCGAACTCTGGGGGTACGGCGCGTCCCGCTCCGATGACGGCGGTGACGACGCACCGGCATCGCCACAGGACCCATGACTGGTCACCGGACACTTCGCGCCACTCTGGGAGCGGGGTCGGTGGCGGCGGTCGTCGGGTTGGTCGCCTTGCGGATCGTGACCCGGCGGCGGAATCTGGACCGGGTCACCGCCACCCTCGGGGTGCGTCACCCGCGACCACCCGCTCCGGGTGACGTCCGGCTGTCGGTGGTGATCCCGGCTTATCGGGAACCGCGGATCGGTGACGCCATCGCCGCGGTGAGGAGCGCACTGGGCGATGTTGACGCCGCTGGGGACCTTGAGATCATCGTGGTCGACGACGGATCACACGACGGCACCGACGAGCGTGCTCTGCGCGCAGGTGCGGACCGGGTATTGCGGCTGGCGGTGAATCGGGGCAAGGGCGCAGCGGTGCGGACCGGGATCCTTGCGGCCCGTGGCCGCACCATTGCCTTCACCGATGCCGACATGTCCTACCCGCCGACGCAACTGGCGTTGCTGTGCGCCGAGGTGGAGTCAGGCTGGGATGTCGTGGTCGGCAGTCGCCTGCACGCTGACACCACCACGTTGGTGCGGGCCCGTCGGCTGCGCGAACTCGGCGGCCGGGTCATCAACGCCCTCACCCGGGCCGTCCTCCTCGGAGGTCACAGGGACACCCAGTGCGGCCTCAAGGCGTTCCGTTCCGATGCGGCACGACTCATCTTCTCCCACGCCCACCTCGACGGGTTCGCCTTCGACGTCGAAGTGTTCCACCTCATCGAGCGCTACGGGTTGTCGCTTGCCGAGATCCCCGTCAGCGTGGTCAACACCCGCCGTTCCAGCGTCAGAGTGGTTCGTGACGCAGGTCGACTGGTGCGGGACCTGTTCCGCATCCGGGCGTGGGCCGCGACCGGGGTGTACGAAATCGACCCGGTCAGCGAGGTTGACGGTGGGACACCCCTGCCGGGCGCCGGCATGGGTCGGTAGGGTCGGCGCGGCCTACCAACTAGGGTGAAAGGCGCTATGCCCATCGACCCCCAACGCCTCAGCGTCGTCTTCAAGGCGTACGACATCCGGGGCACCGTTCCCGATCAACTCGACGCCGAACTCGTCGAGGCCGTCGGTGTGGGCTTCGCCGACCTTGTCCGCAGCGACGATCCGGGGGCGACCCGCGTGCTCGTCGGACGCGACATGCGTCCCAGCGGGGTGGAACTCGCCGCGGCGTTCGCTCGGGGCGTCACCTCCCAAGGCCTCGACGTGGTCGATCTGGGCCTTACCTCGACCGACGAACTGTTCTTCGCATCCGGGCACCTCAACGCTGCGGGCGCCCAACTGACCGCTTCGCACAATCCTGCCGGATACAACGGCATCAAACTCTGCTTGGCGGGGGCCCGCCCGGTCGGCGAGGAAACCGGACTCGAGCATGTCAAAGCGGTGGCCGCATCAGGCAGGGAACCTGCCCCCACCCCGGGTGCGGTCACGTCCCAGGACGTCCTCGGCGACTTCGTGGAGCACGTGCACCGCTTCGTGGACGTGAACGCACTGGCGCCACTGTCGATCGTGGCTGACGCCGCCAACGGTATGGGCGGCTTGGTCGCTCCAGCGGTGTTCGAAGGTTTGCCGGGCACGTTCGAGATCATGTTCGCCGAGCTCGACGGCACGTTCCCGAACCATCCCGCCGATCCCATCCAGCCCGAGAACCTCGTCGACCTGCAGCGTCGCCTCGGTGAGGTGGGGGCTGATCTCGGACTGGCCTTTGACGGGGACGCCGACCGGGTGTTCCTCGTTGACGACCAGGGCCAACCGGTGTCGGGTTCGACGACCACTGCGCTCGTGGCCATGGAGGTCCTTCGAGCCAACCCCGGTGCGGTCATCCTGCACAACCTGATCTGTTCGCGCAGCGTCCCTGAGGTGGTCCGCGAGCACGGTGGGGTCCCGGTGCGCACCAGGGTGGGGCATTCCTTCATCAAGGGCGTCATGGCCGAGACCGGCGCAGCGTTCGGGGGCGAGCATTCGGGCCACTACTACTTCCGGGAGAACTTCCGGGCCGACTCGGGAATCATTGCCGCCCTCGCCGTGTGGCAAGCGGTGACCCGCACGGGCAAACCCTTGAGCGAACTCCGCACGCTGGTCGAACGTTACGTGGCTTCAGGGGAGATCAACACCACGGTGAGTGACCCGGCGGCGGTGATCGAGGAGGTGGCCACGGGCTTTGATCCGGCCGCCTCCGATCGTCTCGACGGCCTCACCGTCGACGGGGGTGACTGGTGGTTCAACCTGCGTCCGTCCAACACCGAACCGCTGCTGCGTCTCAACGTCGAAGCCCCCGATGGGCCCGCATGTGCCGACCATGTCCGCGAACTCACCGAACGCATCGTTGACGCCGACGCCGTTGTTCGGGCGAGCGCCCACTCGAGAACTGAGGAACCTGCGTGATGACCCTTGACCCCCAACTCCTCGCCATCGTGGTCTGCCCCGTCGACAAGGGTCCGCTCTACCCGGTGGGCGAGACCCCGTCGGGCGACACGCCCGCCGCCCTGTACAACCCACGTCTGCGTCGCAGCTATGCCGTGGTTGACGGCATTCCGGACCTGCTTCCCGACGAGGCGACCGAGGTCGACGACGCCGTGCACGCCGAGTACGCGGCGCTGATCGAGTCCGGGGCGACCCAGCCCACCGGCGGCGGGGTCACCACATGATCGACACCCTCGATCTTCGGGGGTCAGCGCTGGGTCTGGCCGACCAGGTGGCTGGCGCTGCCGCAGTGGCGGGAGAGGTTTCGCTTCCCCGTCTGCGAGGCGGTCTGCCCGGCGACGGTCGTGACGTCACCGCCGCCGACATCGACAACGTGGTCGTGCTCGGCATGGGCGGGAGCGGACTCGCCGGTGACGTGCTCGCCTCGGTTGCGGGCCCGTTCCTCTCGGTGCCCGTCGTGGTCCACAAGGGGTATGGCGTCCCCAATTTCATTGATCACCGGACACTGGTGTTCGCCGTGTCGTTCTCGGGTGACACCGAGGAGACCGTGGAAGCCGCCGGTCTGGCGCTCGAGGCCGGAGCGCAGTTCGTGGCCGTTGCCCGCGGCGGTGCGCTTGGCGCGCTTGCCGACGAGGCGGGGGCGCCGATGGTCCCCGTCGCCGATGGCATCCCCATGCCCCGTGCTGGGGTCGGCGCCGTGTCGATCCCCCCGATGGTCCTGCTCGAACGGATGGGCATGTTCCCAGGGGCGGGAACCTGGATCGACCTCGCTGTGGATCAGCTCCGTCGTCGGGCGGAACAACTGGCGACCAGCCCCTCGCCCGCTAGCCGGCTGGCCGAGAGCATCGGCCGGTGTTTCCCGCTGGTGTACGGCGGAGGTGGCGTCGGGAGCGTTGCGGCGGTCCGGTTCAAGAACCAGGTCAACGAAAACGCAAAGGCACCAGCGTTCGCCAACGTCCATCCAGAGCTGTGCCACAACGAGCTGGCCGGGTGGGGTCAGGGTGGCGACATCACCCGCCAGGTGCTCCACCTCGTGAACTTCCGCCACGATTTCGAGCACCCTCAGATCGGCCGCCGGTTCGACCTGGTGAGCGAGATCCTCGCCGAGGTCACGGCTGGGTCCAGCGAGGTCGTGGCCGAAGGGGAGGGCCCACTCGCACAGTTGTTCGATTTGGTCCTCGTGGGTGACATCGCCAGTCTCGACCTCGCCGCCGCCGAGGGGGTCGACCCCGGGCCGGTGCCGATGCTCATGCAGTTGAAGGCCGCCCTAGCCGTTGACTGACCCCCGATAATCCCCCCGCTGTTCCATCCATCACCAGGAGTTCCAACCCCATGACGATCACCACCGCATTCGGCAACCAGTCCGAGATGGACTTCCGCGTCGCTGACCTGGACCTCGCCGGTTTCGGCCGCAAGGAGATCCAACTCGCCGAGCACGAGATGCCCGGGCTCATGGCGGTGCGCGCCGAGTACGCCGATGCCCAGCCGCTCGCCGGTGCACGCATCACCGGCAGCCTGCACATGACCATCCAGACCGCGGTGCTCATCGAGACGCTGGTCGCTCTCGGCGCGCAGGTGCGTTGGGCGTCGTGCAACATCTTCTCCACCCAGGACCACGCCGCCGCCGCCGTGGTGGTCGGCCCCGACGGGACGCCCGACAACCCCCGTGGGGTGCCGGTGTATGCGTGGAAGGGCGAGACCCTCGAGGAGTACTGGTGGTGCACCGAGCAGGTGTTGCGCTGGCCCGACGGGGGCGGCCCGAGCCTGATTCTCGACGACGGCGGCGACGCCACCTTGTTGGTGCACAAGGGCGTTGAGTACGAGCGCACCGGTGTGGTGCCCGAGCCCACCGAGGACGACAGCGAGGAGTGGGAGGTCGTGCTCGGTCTCCTGACCCGCACTGTTGCCAACGAACCCCAGCTGTGGCACGGGATCGCCGGGGGCATCGTCGGCGTGAGTGAGGAGACCACCACCGGGGTGCACCGTCTCTACCAGATGCACGCCGAAGGGTCGTTGTTGTTCCCGGCCATCAACGTCAACGACTCGGTCACCAAGTCGAAGTTCGACAATCTCTACGGCTGTCGGCACTCGCTGATCGACGGCATCAACCGCGCCACAGACGTCATGATGGGCGGCAAGGTGGCGGTGGTGTGCGGCTACGGCGACGTCGGAAAGGGCTGTGCCGAATCGTTGCGGGGGCAGGGTGCTCGTGTGGTGGTGACCGAGGTGGACCCCATCTGTGCCCTCCAGGCCGCCATGGACGGTTACCAGGTCACGACCGTCGAGGACATGCTCGGCATCGCCGACATCTTCATCACCGCCACCGGCAACAAGGACATCCTCACCGCCGAGCACATGGCCCGCATGAAGCATCAGGCCATCGTGGGCAACATCGGCCACTTCGACAATGAGATCGACATCGCCGGGCTGCGACGGATGAGTGACGTGCGCAAGATCAACATCAAGCCCCAGGTGGACGAGTACGTGTTCCCCGATGGGCACTCGGTGATCATGCTGGCCGAGGGCCGTCTGTTGAACCTCGGCTGCGCCACCGGGCACCCCTCGTTCGTCATGTCGAACTCGTTCACCAACCAGGTGCTCGCCCAGATGGAACTCCACCGCAACGCCGAGGTGCTCGAGCGCAAGGTCTACACGTTGCCCAAGAAGCTCGACGAGAAGGTCGCCCGCCTTCACCTCGACGCCCTCGGGGTAAAACTGACCCGGCTCTCCGAGGACCAGGCGGCGTACCTCGGGATCGCTGCTGACGGCCCGTACAAGCCTGATACCTACCGCTACTGATCCGCTCAAACTGTCAGACGAACTGGGGGAGTCATGGAGCATCTTGAGGGAAGAGTCGCCGTCATCACCGGTGCGGCCAGTGGAATCGGTGCGGCCATGGCCCGACGGTTCGGCGCGGCGGGCATGCGGCTCATGCTCGCCGACATCGAACCCGACACGCTCGGGGACTTCGCTGCAGAGTTGCGTGGCGAGGGTCGTGACGTTTCCACGTTCGTATGCGACGTGTCCGACGCCGCTGCGGTCGACGCCCTGGCCACCGCCACCATGGAGGCGTACGAGGCCGTGCACCTGGTGTGCAACAACGCCGGGGTTGGCGCCGGAGGGCCCATGGCCGACGTGCCGCTGGCCGAATGGGAGTGGGTGCTGGGTGTGAACCTGTGGGGGGTGATCCACGGGGTGCGGAGCTTCCTGCCGTTGCTTCGACTCCAGGACGAGGCCCACATCGTCAACACCGCCTCGGTGGCCGGTCTGTTCTCGGCGCCGTTCATGGGGCCGTACAACGTGTCGAAGTTCGGTGTGGTCACGCTGTCAGAGACGCTGTTCCACGAGTTGCGCCTCTCGGGGGACAACGTCGGAGTGTCGGTCCTCTGCCCGGCGTGGGTGCGCACCCGCATCCACGAGTCGCAGCGCAACCGTCCCGAGGCCGCTGGCGGCACCGTCGAGGTGGACAGCGGTGTGGCGGGGATCATGGCCGGGTTCATCAACAACGGGATGGACCCCGACAAGGTGGCCAGCGACGTCCTCGACGCCGTCGTGACGAACCGGTTCTACATCCTCACCCATGATGACTCGGATGTGGCGGTGCGCATGCGCGCCGACGCCATTGTCGCCAGTGAGCCTCCACCGTTCGTGATGCCCCAGTAGGCACTCGCCGTCGGCGGGTGGCCGCCGCCACCGATATGGAACCAAACCGCAACCGAACCGCCCGATGAGCGGCCTACCTTGCGGGCATGGAAATCATCATCAGTAGCCGTCACACCCACGTCGCCGCCGCTGTTGAGTCCGCGGTGCACGACAAGATCGGTCGTCTCGAGCGGTTCGACCACGATGTGCGTCGCGCCCGGGTGCACTTCACCCATGAGGCGACCGCCCGAGCGGCCGACCGGGAGAGTTGCGAGGTGATCCTTGAGGCCAACGGGGAACGCTTCGTGAGCCGGGTGGCGGGCCCTGACCAGTTTGCCGCCGTCGACCAGGCGGTCGCCAAGCTCGAGCACCAGTTGTCACGGAACCGGGCCCGACGGTTGGGGAGGTCCCGGGCGGTCTGAGTACCCGGGATAGCCCCCGCCCTCGCCGGCGGTAGAGTAGGCCCTCCCATGGGCGTATTCGACAAACTCCTACGCACCGGGGAGGGCAAGAAGCTCAAGGCCCTCGCCGGCATCGTCCCCGACGTCAACGCACTCGAGCCCGAGCTCGAGCGCCTTGACGATGATGCGCTGCGAGCCAAGACGGCGGAGTTCCGTCAGCGGCTCGAACGCGGTGAGGACCTTGACGACCTGCTGATCGAGGCGTTCGCCGTCACCCGTGAGGGGGCTCGGCGCGTCAGCGGCCAGCGGCACTACGACGTCCAGTTGATGGGTGGCGCAGCGCTGCACTTCGGGTGGGTGGCCGAGATGAAGACTGGCGAGGGCAAGACCCTCGTGTCGACGCTCCCTGCCTACCTCAACGGTGTGGCCGGCACCGGCGTGCACATCGTGACCGTCAACGACTACCTCGCCTCCCGTGACGCCGAGTGGATGGGGCGCATCCACCGCTTCCTCGGACTGTCCGTCGGACTCGTGATTCCCGGCGAGTTCGACCCGGCCGTGAAGCGGGCCCAGTACGCGTGTGACATCACCTACGGCACCAACAACGAGTACGGGTTCGACTACCTGCGGGACAACATGGCGATGTCTCTCGGGGACAAGGTGCAGCGAGGCCACTCCTACGCCATCGTCGATGAGATCGACTCGATCCTCATTGACGAGGCGCGCACCCCGCTCATCATCTCTGGTCGTCTCGCTGACGCAGCTGCGATGTACTACAAGTTCGCCGCCGTCGTCCGGGGTCTCAAGCGCGACGTCCACTACGAGGTCGACGAGGAGAAGCGGTCCGTTGCGCCCACCGAGGAAGGGGTCGCCGCAGTTGAGAAGGCCCTCGGGGTGGAGCACCTCTACGACGAGGTGTCCACCAACCTCGTTCACCAGTTCCAGACGGCGCTGAAGGCCAAGGAGCTGTACCGGCGGGACAAGGACTACCTGATCGCCGATGGCGAGGTGAAGATCGTCGACGAGTTCACCGGCCGGGTCCTCGAGGGGCGGCGCTGGGGCGACGGGCTGCACCAGGCGGTTGAGGCCAAGGAGGGGGTGCGCATCAAAGAGGAGAACCAAACCCTCGCCACCGTCACCCTCCAGAACTACTTCCGCATGTACGACAAGTTGTCGGGCATGACCGGTACGGCTGAGTCGGAGGCGGCCGAGCTGTACTCGACGTACGGGCTGCAGGTCGTTCCCATCCCCACGCACCGTCCCATGGTGCGCATGGACCAGCCCGACCTCATCTTCCGAAGCGAGGACGCCAAGTACGACTCGCTTGCCGAGGATCTCGAGCGGCGATACGAGGCCGGTCAGCCGGTCCTCGTCGGCACCACCTCGGTGGAAAAGTCCGAACGGTTGGCCAAGATTCTGCAGCGTCGAGGGGTTCCCCATGAGGTGCTCAACGCCAAACAGCACCACCGTGAGGCGGAGATCATCACCCAGGCGGGTCGGCTCCATTCGGTCACGGTGGCCACCAACATGGCGGGTCGCGGGGTGGACATCCTCTTGGGCGGCAACCCCGAAGGTCTTGCCTCGCGTGCCGCACGTGGCGAAGGGCTCGAACCTGGCACCGTGGAGTACGAGCAGCGCCTGGCGGAACTCATTCCCAAATTCGCCGATGAGTGCGCTCATGAAGCCGATGTGGTGCGTTCCCTTGGCGGGCTGTACGTGCTGGGCACCGAACGTCACGAAAGCCGGCGCATCGACAACCAGTTGCGAGGCCGATCGGGGCGGCAGGGAGACCCTGGGGAGAGCCGGTTCTACCTGTCCCTCGAGGACGACCTGATGCGGCTGTTCGCCACCGGGGCCATGAACTGGGTCATGGGGCGGGCCATGCCCGAGGACGAGGCCATCGAGGCGAAGATGGTGACCAAGGCCATCGAGCGGGCGCAGAACACGGTCGAGCAGCGCAACGCCGAGGTGCGCAAGAACGTGCTCAAGTACGACGAGGTGATGAACGAGCAGCGCAAGGTCATCTACCAGCGTCGTGACCAGATCCTCGAAGGTGACTCGCTGCGAGACGCGGCACTTGACGCACTCGCCGAGAGCGTCAACGACCTCATCGACCGGTTCTGTGAGGGAGACGACCCGGGGGAGTGGGACCTCGAGGGCCTCGTCGCCGAGGTGCACGCCTCATGGCCGACCGCAATCGCCCAAGGCGACCTCGCAGTGTGCACCGCCTCCGATGAGCTCTACGAGGTGTTGATGAGTGACGCCACCGCCCACTACGAGCGGCGCGAGGCGGAGATCGGTGCCGAGGGCATGCGAACCATCGAGCGTCAGGTGATGCTCCGACTCATCGATCAGCGCTGGCGTGAACACCTCGCCGAAATGGACTACCTGCGCGAAGGCATCCACCTGCGAGCCATGGGTCAAAAGGACCCCCTCAACGAGTGGCAGCGTGAGGGTTTTGACATGTTCGGCGTCATGATCGACGCCGTGGCACGCGACTTCGTGGTGTACCTGATGCACGCCAACGTCTCCACCGAGGAGGCATCCGCCGGGTCCGAGCCGGCGGTGAGCAACGTCCGCTACACGGCGCCGGTGGACCCATCCGAGGCGGGATCCGGGGTGGCGGCGGCGGCGGGATCCGGTGTGGCGTCGGGTGTTGCCCCCGCTGGGGCCACCGGGCCTCAAGGCCCCCAGACCCCCGTCGTGAAGTCAGACTGGGACGGGACCCCCCGCAACGCCCCCTGCCCGTGTGGATCGGGCAAGAAGTTCAAGTTCTGCCACGGCGCAGATCGCTGACGTGGTCGACTACACCGACGCGCTGCGCGACCTGCGTCGCCGCATAGACGAGGCGGGCGTCTACCTTCGGGTCGCCGATCTTCGCGAGGCCCTGCCGCAGCTTGAGGCCGAGGCATCGGCTCCGGACCTGTGGGATGACGCCGATCGGGCCCGCACGGTCACCGGTGAACTTGCGGCGGCGACTGGTGATCTCGCCACGTTCGATCGCCTTCGAGGTCTCGCCGATGACGCCGAGACGCTCTTTGAACTCGGCCGGGAGGAAGGCGACGAGGCCACGCTCGCCGAGGTCGGAGGGGCGATTACCGCAGCCGAGGCGGAACTGTCTCGGGTTGAGCTTCGGGCGCTGTTCACGGGGGAGTGGGACGATCACGACGCCGTGTGTGAGATTCACGCCGGCGAGGGCGGCACGGACTCGGCCGACTTTGCCGAGATGTTGCTGCGCATGTACCGACGCTGGGCCGAACAGCGCGGGTTCGACTTCGAGGTGGAGTCAATCACCGAAGGCGCCGAGGCCGGAATCTCGGCGGCCACGTTCATGGTGCGCGGTGCGCACGCCTATGGGTTGCTGCGTGGGGAGAAGGGAACGCATCGGCTGGTGCGCATCTCTCCGTTCAACGCCCAGGGCAAACGACAGACGGCGTTCGCGTCGCTCAGTGCCGTTCCGTTCCTCGACGACGGTGAGGTCGACCTCGAGATTGACGACAAGGATCTGCGCATTGACGTGTACCGGTCATCGGGTGCCGGTGGCCAGCACGTGAACAAGACGGACTCGGCGGTGCGGATCACCCACCTGCCGACCGGCACGGTCGTGGCGTGCCAGAACCAGCGCAGCCAGCATCAGAACAAGGACAAGGCGATGCAGATTCTCCGGGCCCGTCTCGCCGACCTCGAGCGTCAACAGCGTGACGCGGAGTTGGCCGCCATCGGAGGCCCCCGGGAGGTGGCGGGATTCGGAAGTCGGATCCGCTCCTACGTCCTGCACCCCTATCAGCAGGTCAAAGACGAGCGCTCGGGGGTTGAGATCGGTGACGTGAACGGTGTCCTCGACGGGGATATCGACCCACTGCTCGAGGCGTATCTGCAATGGGAGCGCTCCTCGGCGGGAAGTGACCTCTGACCAGCGACTCCCGGTGACCGATTCCACCCCGGTGGGGTCCCGGAATCGCCCGGAAAGGCCGTGGAGCGCCGCACCGTCGGTGTAACGTGATCGCAACATGATCCGTCTCGAATCGGTCTCGAAGGTCTACAAGGGCGAAGTCACCGCGCTGCGTGACGCCTCCTTGAACATCGACAAAGGGGAGTTCGTCTTCCTCGTGGGCGCCTCGGGTTCGGGCAAGTCCACGTTCATCCGACTCCTGAACCGTGAGGAAACTCCCACGACCGGCAAGATCTGGGTCGCAGGCAAGGACGTCGGGGGACTGTCGAGTTCGAAGGTGCCGTTCCTGCGGCGGAATATTGGCTGCGTGTTTCAGGACTTCAAGCTGCTTCCGTCAAAGACCGTTGCGGAGAACGTGGCGTTCTCCCTTGAGGTCATCGGTCGTCCTCGCAACGTCATCCGATCCCAGGTTCCTGCCATCCTCGAACTGGTGGGGCTCGGGGACAAAGCAGATCGTTTCCCCAACGAGCTCTCCGGAGGTGAACAGCAGCGCGTGAGTGTGGCGAGGGCCTTCGTGAACAGGCCGCTCATCCTGCTCGCTGACGAACCCACCGGAAACCTTGACCCGGCGACCTCGGTTGGGATCATGCGGTTGCTGGAGCGGATCAACAAGACCGGGACCACGGTGGTCATGGCGACCCACGACCGCAGCATCGTGGACACCATGCGGCGGCGGGTCATCGAGCTCGAACACGGCGACATCATCCGGGACCAGTCCCGCGGTGTGTACAACTAGGCGGGCGGGATATGGCCATGAACCTTGATTACGCCGTCCGTGAGACGTGGACGAACCTGCGCCGCAACGTGGTGATCAGTATCGCCTCGGTGCTCTGTGTCACGGTGTCGCTCTCGCTGGTGGGTGTGGCGCTCATGGCTCGCCAAGGGGTCGAGCGGGCCACTCAGCGTTGGCAGGACGGTGTCGAGTTCATCGTGTTCGTGGCTCCTGACGCATCCGAGGAGCAGATCGACTCCGTTGGTGCGAGCCTCGAGTCGAATCCGTTGGTGGAGCGGGTCACGTTCTTTGATCAGGAACAGGCCTACCAGGAGTTCTCCGAGATGTTCGCCGACTCGCCCGACATGGTCGAGACCGTGACTCCCGACATCCTCCCTCCGTCATTTCGGGTCGTGCCCACCTCAACGGATCTGGCCTCGGTGGAGGAGCTCGTCCAGCAGTACGAGTCCCAGCCCGGGGTGATCCAGGTCGCCCGATCGACCGAGGCCATCGTGGCCATCAAGGATGTGAGCGACTTCCTCACAGGCTGGGCGCTCGGTGTGGCACTGGTGCTACTGGTCGTGGCGGTACTCATCATCCTGACCACCATTCAGCTCGCCATCTTCACCCGCCGTCGGGAGATCGAGGTGATGCGCCTCGTGGGTGCGTCGAAGGCCTTCATCCGGGTCCCGTTCATGGCGGAGGGTCTCGTGCAGGGCCTTGTCGGTGCGCTGCTGGCAATTGCTGCGTTGCGCATCTTCCAACCGGTGTTCGAGAATTCGCTGCCGTCGTCGGATCAGTTGGTCCTCTTCAGCGAGTTCACCTTCTCAGGGGTCGACATGCTGTGGACCTACCTGCTTCTCGGAGGGGTAGGCGCCGGTATCGGCACCGCAGCGGCGGCTATCGCCGTGACCTGGTTCCTCGACGCCTGAGCGCCAGTTAGCCGAACCATGCGGGCTCGTTGCCCGGGCGCCACTTGATGTTGCAGCCCATCGACGGCCACTGCGGCTCGTCAACGGGCCTGCCGGCCAGGGTGGCGTTGACCGCAGCACGCAGGTCCACACCGGTCACCGGGACGTCGTTGCCGGGCCGGCTTGGGTCGAACTGGCCCCGGTAGGTCAGGCGCCGCTCGGCGTCGAAGACGAAGAAGTCGGGTGTGCAGGCGGCACGGTAGGCGTGAGCGACGCTCTGGTCGGTGTCGAGGAGGTACGGGAAGTCCCAGCCGTAGGCGCGAGCTGTGGTGACCATGTGCTCGGGGGCGTCATCTGGGTAGGTCTCGATGTCGTTGGCGTTGATGGCGACCACTGCTGCGCCCTTGGCCATGAGCGACTGGGTGAGCAGCCCGAGTTCACGGCCCAGATGCTTCACGAAGGGGCAGTGGTTGCAGATGAACATGACGAGGAGCGCCGGCGAGCCATCGAAGTCGGCGCGCTGGTGACGGAGGCCGAAGGCGTCGGGAAGGTCGAAATCAGGGGCGTGGGTGCCTAGGGGGAGCATCGTCGATTCCACTCGGGCCATGGGCGCAACCTACCAGCGTCCATCCACCGGTAGACTGCAGTCACAACCTGTGCGGTCCCGATGTCGGGGCCGGGTGCTCACGGAGGGTCCCATGGCGATCGGTATGTCCAACCCACTACTCAACGAGAATCGTTTCAAGCCTGATGGCGACAACGAGTCGGCTGCGGGCTGGGCCGCTCCTGGGACAGCAACGGCGAGCGGCTTGGCGACAGCGAGGCCCGGTGTGGGTGGCCCCCCCGTCGCTCCACCTTCTGGTGGTCGGACGATGTCCGTGGGTGGCACGGTCAGAGCGACCCTGTTGCTGTGGGCGCTGATCCTCGCTGCCGGGGTGTTCGGCTGGTCCCAGGTGTCCCAGGTCGCCCTCGAGGTCGTCGGTCAGGGGCCTGGGGGCACCGTGCAGGTGGCGCCGTTCCCCGCGGGTACCTCCCAGGAGACCATCAACGCCGCCATCGCCAACGGGACTGCCGTGTCCGAGACGAACTTCCCGGGCTGGGTGATCATCCCGATGCTGGTGGCGGTCGTCCTCGCCTTTGTCGCCATGTTCAAGCCACGTCTCGCTCCGGTGCTGAGCCCGTTGTACGCCATTGGCTACGGAATTGCGCTCGGAGCCATCTCGGCGGTCTTCGAACTGCAGTACTCGGGCATCGTGCTGCAGGCCATCCTCGCCACGCTCGGCGTGTTCGGAGTGATGCTGTTCCTGTACGGAAGCCGGATCATCAAGGTGACCAAGCGGTTCGCCATGGTGGTGGTTGGCGCCACGTTTGGCATCGCCGTGATGTACCTCGCCGGATTCCTCTTTTCGATCTTCGGCGTTGACGTCATGTTCTGGAACCAACCGAACGCCCTCGGCATCGGCATCAGCGTGGTGATCTGCATCGTCGCCGCACTCAACCTCGCCATGGACTTCGCGTTCATTGAGAGTGCGACTGAACAGCGGATGCCGGCGTACATGAACTGGATGGGTGCGCTTGGCATCACCATCACGATCGTCTGGCTCTACCTCGAGCTTCTCCGGCTGCTGGCCCTCACGCGCCGCTAGTCCTGAGCGGCCCCACTCGTGGCATCCACCGATAGCGGTTCCGCCTCAACCGCTGAGTCTGCAGACGTCGTCTTCACCGGTGACGATTACGACGTCCGGTTGATCGACTGGAACCAGCGGGTCCTCCCGTGGGTAACGGTCGCCGCCCTCGCCCCCTTCATCGGTTTCTCGAGGGGAACCGGCGTTCACACGTGGATCATCATCGCCATCGATGTGGCGTCGTGGCTGGTGTTCCTGGTCGACCTCATCGTTCGTCGGCGTCTCGTCCCGCGCTACCTCGAGTCGTTGTGGGGGAGGGTCGATCTCCTCATCGTCGTCGCCACCTTCCCCTGGTACCTGCTCGTTACAGGGGGTGGCCGTTGGGTTGTGGTGTTCCGGTTCGCCCGTCTCGCCCGACTGGTGATGATCGCCGCTCGACTGCCGACGGCCCGGCTGCTCATCAAGCGCCTCGACCGTCTTGCCGTGGGTGCGCTGTTGTTGCTTCTGGGGTGTTCTTACGTTGCGCTCGTCGCCGATGGGCCGGCCGACAACTTCGACAATTTCGGTGACGCCCTGTGGTGGGGGATCGTGACCATGACGACCACCGGGTACGGCGACATCGTTCCTGACACCACTGCGGGGAGGATCGCTGCAACGGTGCTCATGCTCGGAGGGCTCATCCTGCTCGGTGGCCTCGCCGCTATCGTGTCGTCCTTCCTCACCGCTGGGGACCGTGCCAGTGAGGCATCAGCGCGAGGTGACCTTGCCCCCCAGTCGGATGATGGTGGGGGTGGGGGCGTGCAGGACGAACTCGCTGCGCTTCGAGCCGAGCTGGTGGCGCTTCGACGGGCCGTTGACCCCTCCGGTGCTTCGGAACCACCCGCAGCGCGACCGACCATGCCTGAGCCCTGACCGGGCGGGGTCGGACGGTGTGATCGTGCGCTGCCCCCGACAGTCGATCGCGCCCGTCCGTTGGGGTTGCAGTGTTGGCTCCATGACTCACATGTCGCCAGGAAACGCACCGGGCCGGGCCTGCCGCGGCAGGCCCGGCCCCTTGTACAACCGCCCCACGACATGACGGCTGCACACTGTGACGGACGACGTCGGTCATCCGTTCGATCGTTACGCACTCCTCCTCGTCGAGCGGTGCGTCCGCACCACTCCGATGAGCTGCGTTGCATCGTCGTTGCGGGTCGCCCAGAACACGGTGCTCCCGATGAGCGCCATCAGGGCGATGGTCCACGCTGCGGTCGTCGCCGTGACGGCGAGCAGGGTGATGGCGAGAAGCGGGAGGCCGAGAAGAGCGGCTGCCCTCGCCAGGCCCGGAAGCGACCCGAACCGCGATGATCTCTGGGCGGTTCGCGTCAGCCCCATGCGGGCTCCGTCTACCCGGACGACCTCGATGGACTGTTCGCGCTGGTGGGACGACCGTGATGCCCGAGTGGCGGCGTGTCGCTGCACGGCCCAGCGGACCACCCCGCGCACCCGGCCCCACCCCGTGGCCACAGCCTCGAGACCCCAAGGGATAAGGGTCGCCGCCCACGCCGTCTGGCGCCATCCGGAGTGGCGTGCGGCCCAGGCCTGCGTGCCGCTCCAGATGGCGACGGTGAAACCGGCCACGGGAACGGCCATGGGCAACTCATCGTCACGCCACAGGGCCACGAGTACGGTGGCCACGAGAAGCGGAACGATTGTCAGACGGGCGTTGGACGACCAGACACTGACGTGTGATCGAACCGTGTTCGAGGACACCCCGTGGCTGTTGACGGCATCGAGGCGACCGTGGTGGTGGCGGGTGGCCTCCTCGATTGTCGCCGAGAGCGGAGGCGATGGGGGCCCGATGCGTCGGTAGCGACAGGCGCTCTCATGATTCACCCGGGCCCCACTATGAAGAAGGGCCACGGTGAGCTCCGTCGGAGGGTCAACGGCCCCGAGATCGAACACTCCGCCGCTTCCCGCCCGATCCGGCAAGGACCCGTCCCGGCGACAGTCAGCGACGTGCCGGAGCGCAGCGACGGTGGTGAGTGAGGCACTCTCGCACAACCTTGACTGGCGAAGCGCTTTTTCGGACCGGACCCGGGTGGGCGGTTGGATCTCATTGCCGATGACGGCGTCGGCAAGGCGGACTGCCTCTGGCGATGCGGTGCGTAGGGCCGGGGAGGTTGGCCAGAGGTGACGTACCGCCGCGGCAATGAACAGGGGTTCAGGGGCGACGTCGTTGCCAACGAGAAGGAGCAGGTCCGAGTCGTCGAGAACCTCAAGCAGCTCGTCGAGTGCGAGGGAGAGCGCGCCGAACCGCCCGATCCCTCGAACGTTGGTCTCGACGACGGTTGCTCCGTTGGCCAGGGCAGTGATGGCGACGGCGTCTGCGGCGCTGTCGACGACGGCGATCACAGCGTCCGGAGGTCTGGTCTGGTTGTCGAGGGCGACCAGTGTGTCTTCGAGGTGGCCGGCGTTGTTGCCAGGGGCAATGACCGCAACGACGAACCCGAAGTGAGGGACCGACGACCGGCTGGATGAGTGGTGGAGAGCGCTTGCAATGGGGAGGAGGGGGGATGAGGGATGAACGGGTTTGCGCATGGTGGTGAGATGCCGGGTTTGTAGGGGGGTTGGGCGCTGGTGCATCGGACTGGGTACTCCGTTGTCGGGCTCCACTGGCGACACCGAACCGGTAGGGGGCGGATCTGCTGGCGAAGGGTGTTGCGAGAACCGGGTAGGGGCCGGCGTCTTGGAGTGTGTCGCCGGGCACCTGCATTCACAAGTGTCGGTTGCGTGACTAGTGAGCCGGCTACATGAAATATTGGCGGTCCGACCAGTGCCTGATCCTGCCCCCCCCTGCCGTTAGGGACCGTTAGCCGGCTTTTCAATCCGTCACGAGTGTGGGGAGATGCGGCGAAGAATTCCGCAACGATCGGAGATCGCAGCGTGGCAGAGTCAACTTTGGCTCCCGGAGGCAAGCGGAGGCGGTAGGCTGCGAGGACGGGGCTGACCGGTTTCGACGTTGTTGCCGGATGCCGCCCTGTGCGACCCGAGTTGTCTCAGACTCGCTAAACGGGGACAAAAAAAGAACCGCCGACGGCGAGTTCGCTCTCGCTGCCTGATCCGTCAGGGAGTAGAGAGTCATCGTGACCAGTGATGGCGCACGGGGCCTGACCAGCGCAGCCCGGCAACAGAAGCGTTGGTGACCGCAGGGACAGACCGCTGACGGTGGGAAAGACCACTGACATCTGGCAAAGACCAGGCGGAGGGGTGGCGACACCCAACTGACCCGGCAGTCCGGCTTCCGTAAGCCGGAATCACGGGAATGGTCGTAGCGCAGTCGGTGTCACTTCAGCGGACGGGGGTTCGATTCCCCCCAGCTCCACCACAGGCAGGTCGCCCCTTCACCCCCGGGCCAGGGTCTGCTGCGATCGCCAACCACCTCTGAACATCCCACCGCATGAAGGACGATCGTGGCGAGAAGCCATTGAACGCCCATCCTCCAAGCCGAGACTTAGATGCTCGAGTCCTCTCTCGGTGGTGAAGGTTCGATCCGAGGGTCGGCGGGGGCAATCACACTCCATCACCTCATCGGATGTCCAAGCGAACCCTCAGAACTCCTGCGGATAGTCGTAGCCGAAAAGACTCGGATTGGCGCCGTTCTGCACTGCCCAGGACGCACCCGATGGGTAGTCCAAGCAAAAGGTGGGGCTGGAGTCATCGATCCAGGACGGAACCGCTTGGTAACCGGGGCTGATGAGATACGTCACAGCGGTGGTTTGTCCTCGAGCGGACTGCAGTGTGTCGATGCTGCCCCCGGCGTAGGGCGGTTTCATCGAGAAGTAGACCGTCTGGTTTGGCGCCAGGAGGCACTTCGTCCTGCTGTACGCCGTGATTGAAGAGGCGCACGGAGGTGTCGATGCGTTGTCGATGAACAACTCGCTGGCACCAAAGGAACCCACCGCAACACCGTGTGTCGCTGAACGTCCGCCCGCTTGGGCTTCCTCGTCGTCGCCGATCGGGGTGGCTTGGAATGACACGATGTCACCGTCAACCCGGGCATCGGTGAGTTCGACCACGAACTGCTGCTGCTCACCACTCACCGTCACGACAAGTGCTGCGTTGGGAGGATCGTCATAGAAGTCCTCGGCCGCCCAGAGCGATGCCAGTGCTGCGGCGTCCAGGCTGCCGGCGCTGCGTTCGGGTCGATCGGTGAACCACGAAACCGGCGATGTCGACGGGAGTGAGATCCGATGACCGTCTCCTTCCGCCATCACGGTCAATGACGGTGCGATCACGCTGAACAAGAGACTCGTCTCCACCTCCGCTGAGGCGACCGACTGCCCCTCATCACTGGTTCCGTTGGAACATCCTGTGGCGATCGCCCCCAGCACTGCGAGCGCAGCGAGCGACCTGATCACCCTGGGACGGCGACGTCGGGTGGGAGTGGGAGGGAGATCACGAACGATCCCGTCGGACATCTCGGTAGTCAATCACATCGGTCGATGACTTCGGCATCAGTGACTGATCGCTCGATGACGACGGTTCAGACGCTCAATCATGTCATGGGCCTGCGGCAGTTCGTCGATCACTGGGTTCCGGCGCGACTTGTCGGCGCAACCCTAGGGTCGGCGACCAGTATCTCGTGCCGCTCATGGCTCCCTTCGATCCCTCGAATTCCATGGATGCCACTGAAGGCCATGCACCCTCGACACTCATCCACGGGTGCGATCGCAGAGCCGGGCACACTGTGGGCTCACCCTCGACACAAGGAGATCGCACATGTGGGCGCTCGTGGTCACCGTCTCGCTTCCCTTGGGCAAGAGCCCCGATCAACTCCGTGAGGACCTCACCGAGTCAGCAGTGCCGGCCACGGCGAACCTTTCCTCCCTTGTCGATGCCACGTGGACGCTCAGCGAGGATGGCCGCAAGGGCATTGGGTTCTACCGGTTCACCAGCCGGGACGCAGCGCAGGCGCGAGCAAGCGGAGTTGGAATCGGCGATGCTGCACCGGGCGGGGCCACCGTGATCGACGTTGAGGTGCTCGAGGTGCTGGTCGACATCACGGGGTGAGGATTGGCAACCGCGGCGTGGCCTTGGTGTGCCACGTGGCCGTGCGTGCCGTGGGGTGCCTGGCTCAGGCTGTCCAGATGCGGTACGTGGTGCCAAGGCGGTTGAGGAACAGGGCCATGTGTTCTCGGGTGACGGGG
>Ga0208594_1000005_pt1 | contig 113169 bp, 140 predicted proteins | sample LakMenEpi14Sep10_FD_150699 | JGI IMG/M metagenome (GOLD analysis project Ga0208594, IMG submission 150699) | Freshwater microbial communities from Lake Mendota, WI - 14SEP2010 deep hole epilimnion (SPAdes) | ecosystem: Environmental > Aquatic > Freshwater > Lake > Epilimnion/Euphotic zone ...
GGTGGGGAACAGCAGCAGACCGGACCAGCCAACAAAAACGAAGCGGTCGCGCTTGAGCCAGTCATCGAGGACGTCGAACCATCCCCGCTGCGGCAAGCGCCCTGCAGCGATCGTCATGGAAAGAGCGGAACACTGGGCGATGGTAACAACGTTTCCAGACAGCGCGAGGCGCTTTGCAACGGGCTGAAATCGCTTGCCTGATCTTGGTTTTCGCAGCCCCTCGGCGCCTTGTGCTCCGCCGCCGCCACCCGCAGCGCGAGCGCTGGGCGCCAAGATGGCCCTTCCCCGTTTTCTGGAGCTCGATGCCCCCCACCGACGACCTGCTGGAGCAGCCGGTGCTCGGCTCGCGCCGCCCCTCCAACCTGCTCGTAGCAATGGTGGTGAGCCTGGGGGGGGTGGGTTTTCTGCTCACCAGCCTGTCCAGCTATCTGCAGCGCGACCTGCTGCCCGTGGGCCATCCCGCCGAGCTCGACTGGGTGCCCCAGGGCCTGGTGATGGGTCTCTATGGCGTCGCTGCCCTTTTGCTCTCCGCCTACCTGTGGGCGGTGATCGGCATCGACGTGGGCAGCGGCAGCAACCGCTTCGACCGGGCCGCCGGGCAGGCCACCATCTCCCGGCGCGGCTTCCGCCAGCGCATCGACGTGGCGATCCCCCTGCGGGACATCCAGGCGGTGAAGGTGGAGGTGCGCGACGGTCTCAACCCGCGCCGCAGGCTGGCTCTGAAGGTGCAGGGCCGGCGCGACCTGCCGCTCACCCGGGTGGGCGAGCCCATGCCCCTGGCCGATCTGGAGCTCTCCGGTGCCCAGCTGGCGCGCTTCCTGGGCGTGCCCCTGGAGGGCGTATGAGCCGACCTCTCTGGCTGCGATCCCTCCTACTGGGCGGCCTCTGCCTGGTGGCCAGCGGTGCGATCAGCGGCTGCGCCGCCGAGGGCAACGCCTCGCGTCCGGTGGGCTGCGCCACCGCCAGTACCCCCTGTCTCAGCGGCAGCGCCACCGTGGCGATGCAGACCAGCAAGGGGGAGGTGCGCTTTCAGCTCGACGGCGCTGCAGCCCCCCTCACCGCCGGCAACTTCATGGATCTGGTGCAGAAGGGGGCCTACAACGGCACGGCGTTTCACCGGGTGGTGCGCCAGCCCTCGCCCTTCGTGGTGCAGGGCGGTGACCCCCTCAGCGCCAACCCGATGACCCCCACCAGCCAGTACGGCCAGGGCAGCTTCATCGAAAACGGCGAGGCCCGCCTGATTCCCCTGGAGCTCCGCCTCAAGCAGGACCAGGCCCCAACCTATGGCCGGGAACTCACCGCTCCGGAGATCAGCCGCCAGCTGGCCCTGGTGCACCAGCGCGGCGCCCTGGCCATGGCCCGCTCGGCCGATCCCAATTCGGCCAGCGCCCAGTTCTACGTGGCCCTGCAGGCCCTGCCCGAGCTGGATGGCCGCTATGCCGTGTTCGGACGGGTGAGCGAGGGGATGGAGGTGGTCGACCGCATCGAACAGGGCGATCGGATCATCCGAGCCTCCGTGGTGGAAGGCGGCAAGCTGGTGAAGGGCGGCTCAGCGGCAGCAGCCGGCTCCTGATCCCGGGGCGGGCTAGGCAGGCACCCGCTTGTCGGAGGCGGTGACCTTCAGCCAGGCGGTGTTCACGCCGGAGGCCCGCTCCAGGGCCACCCGGCCGGTGCGGGCGATCTCCAGGATCCCGTAGGGCTCCATCACCTGTTCAAGGGCCACCAGCTTGCCGGGGTCGCCCACCACCTCCAGGGTCAGGGCCTCGTCGGCCACGTCCACCACCTTGGCGCGGAACACCTGCACCAGTTCAAGGATCTCGCTGCGCTGACGGGGTGGGGCGGCCACCTTGAGCAGCATCAGCTCGCGCTCCACGGCGGGGATCGTGGAGAGGTCGCTCACTCCGAGCACGTTCACCAGCTTGTCGAGCTGCCTGGTCATCTGGCCGAGGGTGCGGTCGTCGCCCTCCACCACCATCGTGAGCCGAGACACGCCGCTCTTCTCAGCCGGGCCCACGGCCAGGCTCTCGATGTTGAAGCCCCGACGGGCGAACAGTCCGGCGATGCGGCTGAGGGCCCCGGATTCGTCTTCCACCAACACCGAGAGGGTGTGCTTCATGGCTGCGGACAGTGCTGGAGGGGCGATCAAGCCAAATTACCGGGCCAGCGATGGGGACTGGGCCGGGGGCAGTTCAGCCAGCCACTGCAGCAGGGTGCTGTTGAAGGCCTCGGCAGCCTCGTCGTGGGGGCAGTGGCCGCAGCGCTCCAGCACCCGCAGGGGCAGCCCGGGCCGGTGGCTGAGGGCCTGCTGGGCCACCCGCAGGGGAACCAGCTGGTCGCGCCCTCCCCAGATCAGCAGGAGCGGTTGCCGCAGCCGCCGCAGCAGGGCCGGTGCCGTGGCGCCGTGGGGACGCAGGGCCATGGCAATGCTCATCGCCCGCAGGGCCCGCACCGCACCAGGCCGCCGGGCCGGCTTGGCGATCAGCCTGTGCAGCTCCTGATCGCCGATCACGGGGGTGGCATAGGCGCTCTGGATGCCCAGGTCGAGCAGGGGGGAGTGGGCCAGCAGCGGCACCAGCAGCTCCAGGGGCAACAGCCGACAGAGCAGCCGCACCAGCCAGCGCTTCAGCCGCCGGCGCACGGGGCGCCGGCGCGGGGCCCGCCCCTTCAGGTCGCTGAGCAGGGTGGGATCGGGCAGGGGGGCCGCCACCACCGCCCGCACCCAGCGGGGAAAGAACACGGCGCAGCTGAGGGCCACCAGACCCCCCAGGGAGTGGCCCACCAGCACTGCCGGCTGGCCCACCACCTGGGCCAGGAAGTCCTGCAGCTGGCGCGCCCACAGCCGGTTGTCCAGCCGCAGGGCCGGCTGACTGGAGGCCCCGAAGCCGATCAGGTCGATGCCGTACACGCACCAGCCGGCCGCCGCCAGCACGGCGGCATTGCGGCGCCAGTGGCCGCTGGCTGCCCCGAAGCCATGCACCAGCAGCAGGGGGGGGTGGCTGGGGTCGCCGAGCCGGCGCCAGTGGCAGCTCTGGCCGCGCCAGATCCACTGGCTGTGGCGACCCCAGCCGGCACTCGCCTTGCCAGGCTGGCCATGGCTGCTGTGCAACAGATTCCTCCCGCTTCCAGTTCTGCCGCTCACTATTGCGAAGGGTGGGCCCGCCTGCAGCCCGGCGACGGCTTCTTTCGCCCGGAATCGCGGCCGTCCCGCGACCTGGGCGTGCTGCTGGCCCGCGAGCTGGCGGCTGCAGGGCCGCTGCGGGTGCTGGACGGGATGGCGGGCTGCGGCATCCGTGCCCTGCGCTATGGCCTGGAGGCGGGGGCCGAGTCGGTGTGGGCCAACGACGCCGATCCGGATCGGCTGCCGCTGCTGCGCGCCAACCTGGCCCCCCTGCGCAAGGGCGCCTGCGCCCTGCGGCTCAGCTCTTGCACCGCCCAGAAGCTGCTGGCGGGCTGTCTGCTGCGCGAGCGGCGCTTTGAGCTGGTGGATCTCGATGCCTTCGGTGCGCCGGTGGCCCTGCTGCCCCTGGCCCTGGAGGCGGTGGCCTTCGAGGGCGTGCTCTACCTGGCCAGCACCGATGGCCGCTCGCCCACGGGCCACGACCGGGTGGCGGCGATCCGCCGGCTGGGGGCGGCTGCCCGGGCCCATCCGGCCAGCTGGGAGCTGGCCCTGCGGCTGCAGTTGGGGGCTGTGGCCCGGGCTGCCTGGATCCTGGGCCGCGGGGTGGAGCCCCTGTTCAGCTTCAGTGAGGGCCGCACCTTCCGCACGGCCGTCCGTCTGCGCCGCCGGCCCGCCCCTGGCGAGGAGGGCCAGCTGGGCCTGCTGGCCCACTGCCATGGCTGCGGCGACCAGCAGGTGCAATCGCTGCTGCGGCTGCGGGGCTGGTCAGCCTGCCTCTGCGGTGCGGAGCAGGCGCCGCCGCTGGCGGTGAGCGGGCCCCTGTGGATCGGGCCGCTGCAGCATCCGCCAACGCTCGAAGCCATGGGGCGCAGGGCGCAGGAGTCGCCGGCCAGCCTGGCGGCGCCGGCCGCCCGCCTGCTGGCCGCCCTGCAGGCCGATCGCGGCGAGCCTGCCCGCTGCTGGCCCCTGGCCGAGATCGGCCGCCGCCTGGAGAGCGGCCCGCCCCGGCTGGAGCGGCTGCAGGCGGCCCTGCGCCTGGGGGGACACCAGGCCACGGCCAGCGGTGTGATGCCTGCCCAGATCCGCAGCGATGCCCCCTGGGGCGAGCTGCTGGCCATGGCCCAGGCGGCTGCTGCTAGATAGGATTGCCTTCCATCCGCCCCAGCCCATGGCCTCCGAGATCTTCGGTACCGCAGCCCTGTTCTGGGTGCTGATTCCCGTGGGCCTGCTGGGCGGTGCCCTGCTGCTCAAGTTCGCCGACGAGGACTGAGCCGCGCCAGCCCTTGCCGCCCGTCCGCTCCGCTCTCGCCGGAGGCGAGCGCACCCCTAGGCTCAGGCGCGCTTGAGGGATGAACATGCAGGTTCTGGTCGTCGGCGCCACGGGCACCCTCGGTCGTCAGATCGCCCGTCAGGCCCTTGACGCCGGCCATCAGGTGCGTTGCATGGTGCGCTCGCCGCGCAAGGCGGCATTCCTGCAGGAGTGGGGCTGCGAGCTCACCCGCGGCGACCTGCTCGAACCCGACAGCATCGACTACGCCCTCGAGGGCCAGGAGGCTGTGATCGACGCGGCCACCGCCCGGGCCACGGATCCGGGTAGTGCCTACGAGATCGACTGGACCGGCAAGCAGAACCTGTTCAGTGCCTGCCAGCAGGCCGGGGTGAAGCGGCTGGTGTTCGTGTCGCTGCTGGCCGCCAGCAGCCACCGCGGCGTGCCGCTGATGGACATCAAGGCCTGCACCGAGCAGTGGCTGGAGGCCTCCGACCTCGACTACACGATCCTGCGCGGGGTGGCCTTCATGCAGGGCCTGATCAGTCAGTTCGCCATCCCCGTGCTGGAGAGCCAGACGGTGTGGGTGAGTGGCACGCCTACGGCGATCGCCTACATGAACACCCAGGACATGGCACGATTCGCGGTGGCGGCCCTGGAGCGCCAGGAAACCGTGCGTCGGGCCTTCCCGGTGGTGGGGCCTCGGGCCTGGACCACGGGCGAGATCACCCAGCTCTGTGAGCGCTTCACCGGCAAGGACGCCCGTCTGTTCCGGGTGCCGCCGGCCCTGTTGCAGCTGATGCGGGGGGCGACCAGCTTCTTCGAGGCCAGCCTGAATGTGGCCGAGCGCCTGGCCTTTGACCGGGTGATCAGCGGCGGTGGGCGTCTGGATGCGCCGATGGAAGAGAGCTACGCCGCCTTCGGTCTGGATCCGGTGGACACCACCAGCCTGGAGGACTACCTGCGGGAGTACTACGACACGATCCTCAAGCGCCTGCGGGAGATGGAGGCCGACCTCGACAAGGATGCCAAGAAGAAGCTGCCCTTCTGATCAGCAGGCCTGCCAGCCCAGGACAGCCGGAACAGGACCGCTGGTGCATCTGTACTATGAATCGTAGCTTGCGTTTTCGGGAGCGCTGTTGATGTCGGTTGCCCAGATCAAGAACCTGCAGCGTCGCCTGGCCAATCTGGAGAGTGAGGCCTGCGATGAGCTCAACCGGGCCTGTGGCCACGAGCTCTGGCAGACCCTCGGCTTTGATGCCCTCGACAGCCTGGAGGACCCGGACCGCCGGGCCCGGGCCAACTACTACTACGGGCAGCTCCAGACGGTGCGCGAGTTGCGCGATGGCCTCGGCTGAGGGGGCCAGGCCCCCCTATCCGCCGCCGCCCCCATGGCCCGATTTCCCCCCGCCGGCCCGGCCGCCCCGACCGGGGACAGGCCCACGCAGCAGCTGCCGCAGCCGCTGCTCCTCCTCGGCGGTCGCAGGGCGCCAACGACCGGGTTCCAGGCCCTTGAGACCGAGGGGCGGCAGGTTGTCCATCAGGTCGATCCCCATGCGGATCAGCCGCAGGGTGGGGAAGCCCACGGCCGCGGTCATGCGCCGCACCTGGCGGTTGCGGCCCTCCCGCAGCTCCAGTTCCAGCCAGCTGGTGGGTACCTGCAGCCGCTGGCGGATGGGCGGCTGGCGTTCAGGCAGCACGGCGGCCTCCACCTCGGCTCCAGCCAGGGGCCGGGCCCGGGCCGGGAGGCTGGTCCTCCCCTGCACCATCACCCCCGATCGCAACCGCTCGACGGCCGCGCCTGCATCCGGATCCGCCTTGCTCAGATCGCCCTCCACCTGCACCCAGTAGCGGCGCCAGTGGCCGAAGGCCTGATCGGTGAGGCGCTGCTGCAGGCGGCCCTGGGCGGTGAGCAGCAGCAGCCCTTCGCTGTCGGCATCGAGCCGGCCGGCGGCGTACACCCCCGGCCAGTCGATATAATCGCCCAGGCACCCCCAGCGGCTGCCCGCTTCCGGGGTGAACTGGCTCAGCACCCCGTAGGGCTTGTGGAACAGGAGGGTGGTCAGAGGCGGATGCCGGTCAGGACTGGCGTGCCTTCCAGAGGTTCACCACGCCGATCGAGATCAGCAGCAGGCCGAGGTCCATCGACAGGGGAGGCAGCACCATCAGGGACAGGCCGGAGGGGCTCGACCCTATCGCCACTGGGCCAGTGCCGTTGTCAGGGGGGGCGGAGAGGGCGGGCCCAGGCGACGCTTAAAGTGAATGATCTTCTTGTACCGGTTTGAGCCCCCTGCATGATTGAGACCTCTGGTGTGATCGAAAAGGAACAGGGCAACGGGTTCTACCTGGTGACCCTGGAGCAGCCTGCCGGTCACCAGTGCCTCTGCCGTGCGGCCGGCAAGCTCACCAAGTTCCGCATCAAGCTCCTCGCAGGCGACAAGGTGTTGGTGGAGATCAGCCCCTACGACCTCACCCGAGGCCGCATCACCTACCGGGAGCGCAACGCCGGCGCCGCCGGTCCCCGTCCCGGCGGGAACCGGCCCGGTGGCCCCCGCCGCCGCTAGGCGGGCACGCCCAGCAGCGCTTCGATCGCGGCCTTGAATTCGCTGCGCTGCTTCACGCCCTTGAACTGCTCTTTGAGCTCCTTCTGGAAGAACAGCTGCACGGTGGGGGTGCCGGTCACACCTGCCTGCTGGGCGATCGCCTGATCGGCTTCAATGTCGACCTCCACGCCCTGGGCTGCGCCGCCGAGCTCCTCCAGCACCCGCTTGAGCTGGGGCTTGAGTACGTGGCAGGGGCCGCAGGTGGGGGAGGTGTAGACCACCAGCAGGGGCTTGCTGCTGTCGTGATACAGCTTGCGCAGGGCGTAACCCCCCTTCTGCCAGAGGGCATCGGGGCTGTAGTTGGCCTCGTCGCTCTCGGCGGTGCGCCTGGGCTCACCCACCTCCTGGGGCTCCACCTGCTCGCGCTTCACCTCCACCGCCAGGTTGTGGTGGCTCAGCCAGCGCTCGGCCGCCAGGGCCGCCTGGCAGCCGCTGCCGGCGGCGGTGATGCCCTGGCGCCATTCGGCGTCGGCCACATCGCCGGCGGCGAACACGCCCTCGATGCTGGTTTCCGGCCGGCCGGGCTTGGTCACCAGGTAGCCGTGGCTGTCCACGTCCAGCTGCCCGCGCACCAGGCGGGTGTTGGGGGTGTGGCCGATGGCATAGAACAGACCTTTCACCGCCAGCTCCTCGTTGGAGCCGCTGACGACGTCGCGCAGGGTGATTGCCTCCAGCCAGTCGTTGCCGCTGCAATCGGCCACCTGGCGGTTCCAGTGCACGGTGATGGCGGAGTTGGCCAGCACCCGGTCGGCCATGGCTTTGCTGGCGCGCAGCTGGCCGGAGCGCACGATCAGGTGCACGTGGTCGCCGTATTTGGTGAGGTACACGGCCTCCTCGCAGGCGGAGTCGCCGCCGCCCACCACGGCCACCGCCTGGTTGCGGAACTGGGGGGTAGCGCCATCGCAGATCGCGCAGGCGCTGATGCCGCTGCTCCAGAAGCGCTCCTCCTGGGGTAGTCCGAGCCGGTTGGCGCTGGCGCCGGTGGCCAGGATCACGCTCTGGGCCAGGTAGGTGACACCGTCGGCGCTGATCCGGAACGGCCGCTGCGACAGATCGATCTCCGTGGCGTCGGCCAACACCAGGGTGGTGCCCCAGCGCTCGGCCTGGGCCTTCATCTTGTCCATCAGCTCCGGACCCAGGATTCCGTCGGGGAAACCGGGGAAGTTCTCCACGTGGGTGGTGGTCATCAGCTGGCCCCCGGGGATGCCGCCGTCCTGGAAGCCCGTGATCAGGAGGGGGTTGAGGTTGGCGCGGGCGGCGTAGATGGCGGCGGTGTAGCCCGCGGGACCCGAGCCCACGATCACCAGGTTTTCAATGGCCGGACGCTCGGAAACAGGGGGCGCTGCAACCACGGCTAAAGCGGATCAACTATGACTTAACGCTAATGGATCGGTGGTCCGCCCGTCGTTCAGATCTCCAGCAGCCCGTCGGTTTCTGGATTGGAACCGTGGCTGCTGCCAGAGCCCGGGTGCAGGTCGGCAAGGTTGCGGGGCACCATCAGCACGCTCGGCTCCAGCAGGTGGGGGTGGTCCTCCAGGCAGACCAGCCATTCACGGAATTCCTCCGTGAGGGCGTAGCTCTCCTCGTAGTGCTCAAGGGCGTCAAGGGTGGCCCTGCGCGCCAGGGCCCAGCTCACGGCAACGGTCAGTCTGCGATTCACTGCGGCGTCCATGATCCGCTGCCCCCGTTGGTGGCACCACGCTGCCGGGGAGCGCCTGAATCTGGGGTATTGGTTGACACAACGTCGCAAACTTTCTGCATCCATCTGCGCCGTTCAGCCTTTCTCCGGGGGGCAGTTGTTCGCAAATCGCCCAATTGCCGCAGAATTGCTGGCATGGCGCTGGCGATCAGTTGCTCTAGCCAAAAGCGCAACTCTTTCAGCCAGATATAATTAACTGCGCTTGTGGTGGGTTTGGGCGGGTACTCGTGTCTGCTGCGCTGATTTCTGCCGAGCCGAAGGGGGCTGCACGAAAGGGGGTAATTCCGGCCCCCGCACCCGCAGCAGGGCCCCGGCCCGCTCATCGATGGCCTGCAGGGGAACGGCCCTTGCCGCCGCCAGCCCGTGTCCCGGACCAGAGAAGCTGGCCTGCCTGCAGCTCAGCAGGTAGGGCTCACTCAAGGACCAGCTGCGGGCGTAATGGATCAGCAGGGGGTCGGCCGGCGCGTACACATAGGACGCCAGGCGCGGGACCGGTTCCTCCCGGGCCCGGTCCCCGTCCATGCGCACCGCCCGGGTGATCGCCTGCACGAAGCGGCTGCGGGTCACCACGGTGGTGAGGTAGGCCACCACCCGCACCCGCGGCGCGTCGAACCCTTCGGCGCACATGTCGATGCTCACCAGCCAGTCGGCCTGCCCGGAGCGGAAGGCGGCCAGCCGCTCGGCGGCCCCGGGATCCTGGGAATGCACCAGATGCACTGCATCACCCTGCTCCCGCAGCAGGGCGCTGATCTGTTCGGCGTGGGCGATGTCCCGGGCGATCACCAGGCCGCCGGCACCGGGATGCTGCTGCTGCCGCAGCTGCTCCAGCCGGCGCCGCGCTCCCAGCAGCAGCCGCAGGGCGATGCTGCTGCCGTCGCCGAGGCGGATGGCCCGCCGCAGGTTGCGGGCCCGCCAGCTCTCTCGGCTCTCCGCCGACAGGGGGGAGGTCTCGCTGTCGCCGCTGCCGTCGCCGTCGGCGGCAGGGCGGCCGTGGTCCACCCAACCGTCCTGGAATCGGAATTCCAGGGGACGCACATCGCCGGCGCTGATCAGTTGCCGCGGCTCCACACAGAGATCCGGCACGATCCGCTCCACAATCTCCGTACCCTGCCGCAGCAGCTCCCTCCGGGCCGCGCAGAAGGCCAGGTTGTCGGCCCGAAACGGCGTGCCCGTGAGCCCAAGGCGCAGGGCGGCTGAGGCGGTGAGGCTGCTGAAGGCATGGCCCCAGGCGGCGGCCTCGGGTTCCTCCGGATCCAGGCCCAGATGGTGCACCTCATCGGCGATCGCCAGCCAGCTGCCGGCGGTGCCCCCGAGCCCCTGGCGTTCAAGGAGCCGTCGATGGCGGGCGGCGCACTGGTAGCTCAGCAACAGTCCATCCCAGGCCGGATCGCCCCCATCCGCAGCCTGGCTGTCGCTCCGCACCCCCTCCCAGTTGAGCAGCCTCAGCCCAAGTCGGTTCGCCGCCTGGTGCCACTGCAGGCCGATCGAGGTGCGGTGGCAGAACACCACGAACCGCTGCAGACGGCCTTCGCGCTGCAACTGGCGAAAGCCCAGGAGGGCTCCCAGGGTCTTGCCCGCACCAGGCCCAGCGTGGATCAGCACGTCCTGGCCGCCCGGCCGTTCCTGCACCAGGCGCGCCCGCAGCAGCTGGATCAACTGGCGTTGCCACTGGCGGGGCTGCACATCTTGAGGAGCTGCAGCTCCCCCACCAGACCGGGGCTGCCCGCCGAGCTGAAAGGAGAGAGGGGCGGGCGAAGGATCCATGACGGCCATTGTGGGGTCAGACCCAGGCAACGGGCGGGTCAGATGAGTGATCTGGCCTATGGGCGGCGGAGCAGGCCTGCCTAACTTCGGGCCAGATTCCGGGCTTTCAGCCCCTCTTCGCATGGCCCATCCCGACGATGTGCGCTTGCGCCGTGGCGACGGCCGCGAGGACGACCCCGCGGCAGGGGTACGCCGGCATCTCAGTCGCTGCTGGCGGCATGACTGTGACATCGATCCGCTGATCCTGAGGGCCCGCCAGCTGCGCCGGCGTGGGGCCAGGAAGCTGGCCAGATGTCTGGAGCAGGAGTTGCTGCCGCTGTTCTGACCGGGACCGCCCCGCCGGCCGCTGGTCGCGGCGCCGGTGCTCCCGGCTGCCCGTTTGTGGGTCCATCCCCACAAATCAACCGAAAAGGTTGCCGCCATGGGCGGGTCGGCCCCCAAATGGTCTGAGTACGACTGTGCCGTCGTTGACCCAGTTGCTCATTCCCAGGGAGAGTCGTCCGGGTGAAACCCGGGTGGCTGCCAGTCCCGAAACGGTGCAGCGCTTCTGTGCCCGTGGTCTGCGGGTCCGCGTGGAGACCGCCGCCGGGGCCGCTGCGGGCTTCTCCGATCAGGCCTACGCCGAAGCGGGCGCCGAACTGCTGCCTCCAGATCACGGCGCCTGGGCCGAGGCGGATGTGGTGCTCTGCGTGCATCCCCCCGCAGAGGAGCAGCTTCAGCAGCTCCCCAACGGCGCCGTGCTGATCGGTCTGCTGGCACCCTACGAAGCTCATTCCCTGGCCAGGCTGCTCAACAGCCGGCGCGTTTCGGCCCTGGCCCTGGAGCTGCTGCCCCGCATCAGCCGGGCCCAGACCATGGATGTGCTCTCCTCCCAGGCCAACATCGCCGGCTACAAGGCGGTGCTGCTGGCCGCGGCGGCCCTCAACCGCTACGTGCCCATGCTGATGACCGCGGCCGGCACGATCCAGCCGGCCCGGGCCCTGATCCTGGGTGCCGGCGTGGCCGGGCTGCAGGCGGTGGCCACGGCCCGGCGCCTGGGGGCGGTGGTGACGGTGAGCGATGTGCGCCCGGCGGCCCGCGAGCAGGTGGAATCCCTGGGGGGTCGCTTCCTGGCGCCTCCGGAGCAGGTGCCCGCCCCGGCCGAGCAGGGCGGCTATGCCCAGGCGGCCAGCGAGGCCTTCCTGGAGGCCCAGCGCCAGCAGCTCTGCGAACAGCTGGCCCTCGCCGACATGGTGATCTGCACGGCCCAGGTGCCCGGCCGGCCGGCGCCGCGCCTGATCAGCGAGGCGATGCTCGACCACCTGCGTCCTGGCTCGGTGGTGGTGGATCTGGCGGTGGCCCAGGGGGGCAACTGCGCCGGCACCCTGCCCGGCCAGACGGTGGAGCGCCAGGGGGTGATCCTGATCGGCGCCGATGCCTTGCCCTGCAGCGTGGCCCAGCACGCCAGTGCGCTCTATTCCCGCAATCTGGCTGCCTTGCTGGAGCACCTGCTGGATACCCCTCCGGCCACGGAGGAGGGAATCGGACTGAACCAGGAGGATCCAATCGTGCAGGGGTGCCTGTTCACCCATGCCGGCGACTGTCTGCGCACCGACGTGCTGGGTGAGGCGGCGGCCAAGGTGCTGGAGGTGGCGGCATGAACGATCTCAATCAGGCTCTCTGGGTGCTGCTGCTGGGCAGCCTGCTTGGGCTGGAACTGATCGGCAAGGTTCCTCCCACCCTGCACACGCCGCTGATGAGCGGCGCCAATGCCATCAGTGGCATCACCGTGCTGGCCTCGCTCACCCTCATCCTTCAGGCCGATGGCAACACCGCCCTGCTGGTGCTCGGCTCGACGTCGCTCGCTTTTGCTCTCTTCAACGTGGTGGGAGGTTTTCTGGTCACCGACCGGATGCTGGCGATGTTCTCCCGCAAGCCCGCCAAATCCCCATCCCCATCCCGGAACGACTCCTGATGACTGTTGACGTGGCCCTTGGCTGGGCGATTGATCTTCTGGCAGTGCTGCTGCTGGCGCTGGGGCTCAAGGGACTCTCCAAGGTGCGCTCAGCCCGCTCGGCCAATGGCCTAGCTGCCCTGGCCATGGGCCTGGCCGTGCTCGGCCTGCTGATTCAGTCGCCGCTTACCGCTGCAGCCTGGCTGTGGATTGCCATCGGCACCGCCCTCGGTGGCCTGGCTGGCCTGCTCACCGCCCAGCGCGTGCCGATGACGGCGATGCCGGAGACGGTGGCCCTGTTCAACGGTTGTGGAGGCATGGCGTCCCTGCTCGTGGCCCTGGGGGTGGCCCTGTTCCAGGAGCCCGGTGGTCTGGTGGAGGCGATCTCGATCGTGGTGTCGGTGTTCGTGGGCGCGATCACGTTCAGTGGTTCCGTTGTGGCAATGGGCAAGCTGCAGGGGTGGATCGGCACCCCTGGCTGGACCCAGGGCCAGGTGCGCCATGGCCTCAACATCGCCCTGGCGGTGGCGGCGCTGGTGGCAGCGATCGCGCTGCCCGGGAATCCGGCAGGAGAGGCCCTCTGGATCCTGGTTGGCGCGTCCACCCTGCTTGGCATCGGCGTCACCCTCTCGATCGGAGGGGCCGACATGCCCGTGGTGATCTCCCTGCTGAACAGCTACTCGGGGGTGGCCGCCGCCGCGGCCGGCTTTGTGGTGGGCAGTCCGCTGCTGATCGTCGCGGGCGCCATGGTGGGCGCCGCCGGCCTGATCCTCACCCAGGTGATGTGTACGGCGATGAACCGCTCGCTGCTGAATGTGCTCTTCGGCGGCGCCCTGGGTGGCACTCCTGCAGGACACGTGGGCGGTGGCGGCGATGAGGCCGGCTACACCCGCATCACCAGCTGCAGCGCCGAGGAATGCGCCCTGGCGCTGGAGGGAGCCGAGCGCGTGGTGTTTGTGCCTGGCTACGGCCTGGCCGTGGCCCAGGCCCAGCACGCCCTGCGCGAGCTGGCCAAGCTCCTGGAGGCCAAGGGGGCGGAGGTGAGCTACGCCATCCACCCCGTGGCCGGCCGCATGCCGGGCCACATGAACGTGCTGCTGGCCGAGGCCGATGTGCCCTACGAGCAGCTGGCCGAGATGGACACCATCAACCCTGAGTTTCCGCGCACTGACGTGGTGATCGTGCTGGGGGCCAATGATGTGGTGAATCCGGACGCCAAGAACGACCCAGCCAGCCCTCTGTACGGCATGCCCGTGCTTGAGGTGGACCGCTCCCGCCAGGTTTTCGTGGTGAAGCGCTCCCTGGGCGCCGGTTACGCGGGCATCCGCAACGCCCTGTTCGAGCTGCCCCAGACGGCCATGGTGTTCGGTGATGCCAAGGCGGTGCTGCAGTCGCTGGTGTCCGAACTGCGCAGCGCCGCTTGATGGCCCGCTGAAAGCCGGCATGCCACCCTGCCTCGAATGGCCTCCTCCGCCTTTTCGGCAGCGCTGGCCCTGGATTGGGCCGGACCTGCAGACCATCCGTGACACCGTGCATCCCGACCGGCTGCCCGCCGATCGGGGCAGGCCCTGGACTGTTTCTCTCCCCACCGGTGGCAGTCTGCTGCTTCTGGAAGACCGGCCTGTGAAATCTCAGCCCCGGGCCTGGGTGCTGTTGGTGCATGGGTTGGGGGGTAGCAGCGGCAGGCCGGGGGTGCGGCGTCTGGCCTGGACCCTGCAGGAGCAGGGCTTTGGGGTGTGGCGCCTCAACCTGCGCGGTGCCGGTGAAGGTCGGGGACTGGCCACGGGCACCTACGCGGCGGCCTGTAACCGTGACCTGCTGCCGGTGCTGGCGGCGGCGCGCTTGCGGGCCGCCGGATTGCCCCTGCTGGGTGCAGGACTCTCCCTGGGCGGAACGGTGCTGCTCAACGCTTTGCTGGAGCAGCCTGATGGCCTCGACGCCCTGGCCTGCGTCAGCAGCCCCCTGGATCTGGGCGCTTGCGCCCAGCAGATCGACGCGCCACGGAACCGCCTGTACCAGAGAGTGCTGCTGCGGGGGTTGATCCGCCAGACCCTCGCTGACCGCCAGGCCCAGACCTTCACTGTGCCGTTGCACACGCTGCGGTCGATACGCCAGTTTGATGCGGCTGTGACCGCACCGCGCTGGGGCCATCCCACGGTGGACCACTACTACCTCCAGGCTTCCCCGCTGATGGCGCTGCTCAACGGCGCTTGCCTCCCGCCCACCTTGCTGGTCCACGCCCTGGATGATCCGTGGGTGCCCGCTTCCTCCGTTCTGACTCTGCAGACGCTGGCTCCGCCATGGCTGGATCTCTGCCTGCCGAGCCAAGGTGGCCACAACGGATTTCACGCCGTCGATCGGGGGGTACGGAGGGGAAAGACCAGCTGGGCCGACCGCTGGGTGGCGGGTTGGTTCAAGGCACGCTCAACAGCTGCCCATGAGCATTGCTGATCTGAGCTTGCCCATGACAGTTAGGCCAGCGAGGCCGCCAATTCACGAATGGATTTCACAATTCGGGGCACATCGATGGAATTGGCCCGGGTGAAGCCAGAGGTGTTGGGGTCGGGGTCGTGCTCGGGTTGGCCGTGGCAGTCGAGGTAGAAATCGCCGAAGTGACAGACTTTCTCCACATTGAGCCACGTACTGGGCAGGCATTTGGGGCCTGTTACAAGGAAAACCATGCGTGCGATCTGTCCTGGATCTTCATGGGGAACAAAAGGCTTGAGCATCAGGCATCACTGGGGAAATCCGACGATGTAAGCATGGCTATGCCACAGGGACAGCTTCTCTTCGAAATCAGTTCTTCAGGGCAGATGATGTCAACTCTTGAGATTGTACGGAGCTGTTCAACCAGTTCACCTTCCTGAATAAACTTGCTGGTTCCGTTTGCCAGTTTATGCCTCGATAGGTAGGCGATTCGCTTGCCCTCGGGGGCGAGCGCTGCCAGTTGGCGACGCAATTTTGGGTGCAGTGCAGCTCTCGCTGCAGGCGCATAGTCCTCGCTTATGAATTTCAGGTCACGGTAGATCTGAGGACATGACACCAGTCGTTTGGCTCGCATGGGCCGGCGGATCAGCTGAAAGCGCTCGGCGAGGCCCTGGCATTTCAGCCACTCTTCAGTGGTGGCGGCGCGGAGACTGCGGGCTGATCGTGGTGCTCCGTAATGAAACTAAATTGGTTCCTTGCTGTGGCGAAAAAGACGCAGCAGTTGATAGGCACGGCATGTCTCAACAAGCATGTCGCCAAAATGTTCGTAGAGGGTGCCTCCATAGAGCATGATTTTGTGTCCTTTCACATTGGCTGGTTCGTAGCCAACAGCATCTTCAAGCCGCGGAGCTGGGCAGAAGAGCTTGCGGTTGCCCTGCATGTCGCTCAAGGACCCAATATGATCGCCATTGGCATTAAATACTCCCTGGGTGAAGCGGATGGCTCAGTCCTTGTTCTCGCGAATATTGAAGTGGCATGGGATGACGCTTGCTTCCTCCTCAATAATGTGCAGCTGAGGTGGAATCAGCTCCGATTCGCCGAACAGAGATTGATGTTTGGCAGGGATCTCCAGCAGCGAACGCAGCATCACCATCTATCGATTCCGTTGGGCCCTCCAGGGATCCTGCCATGGGGCCCATCATGTGCCGAGCGTCGCTCCGAGCTTTCAAGGAGGCTGTAATCACGCACGATCCAGCCAGGAATGGGGCACCCTCCCAACAGATGCTCGCGCAGGATTCGCTCGATCCGCTCAGGTGTCACGCCGCCGTACACCACCCCAGCGGGCCAGATCAGCAGCACGGGGCCGTCCGTGCAGATGCGCAGGCAATCGGCCTTGCTGCGCAGCACGATGCCGCCGGGACGGGCGGGGTCTTCCAGCCCCAGTTCACGCACCAGACGCTTGAGCGCGTCCCAGCTGGCGGCGCCGACGGCGGGATCGGGGCAGCAGAGGGCCTTGCTGGGGGTGGCGCAGAGGAGCAGGTGATGGCTCACCGGGATCGGGCCCGCGGCGTTGGCCTGAGGGGATGGCAGGGGGAAAGGTGGCGAATCCATTGGCAACTGGTTCAGGCCGGCAGCGCCGCCGGGGCCTGGGCGTGAACCGTGGCGTTCAGGCGGGCTGCAGCCTCGCGCACAGCTTCACGGCTCCAGGCGTCCACGGCCAGCACGTCGTCCAGGGAGGGAGCAGCGGTGAAGTCGCCCTTGTGGCGGTCGCACACGCCGTCGATCAGGCGGGGAATATCGAGGAAATGCACCTGCTCCTCGAGGAAGAGGGCCACGGCCTGCTCGTTGGCGGCGTTCATGACGGCGGGCATGGTGCCGCCGGCGCGGCCGGCGGCGTAGGCCAGCTCCATGCAGGGGTAGCGGGCCGGGTCCGGGGCGCGGAAGGTGAGGGAGCCCACTTCGGTGAGATCGAGGCGGCGCCAGGGGGTGGTGAGCCGCTCGGGCCAGCTGAGGCAGTAGAGGATCGGCAGCTTCATGTCGGGCCAGCCGAGCTGGGCCAGCACGGAGGAATCGGCCAGCTCCACCATCGAGTGGATGATCGATTGGGGGTGGATCACGATCTCGATGTGGTCGTAATCGAGGCCGAACAGGTAGTGGGCTTCGATCACCTCCAGCCCCTTGTTCATCAGCGAGGCCGAATCCACCGTGATCTTGCGGCCCATGCTCCAGTTGGGGTGGCTGGTGGCATCGGCCACGGTGGCCTTGTGCAGATCAGCCGGGTCCCAGTCGCGGAAGGCGCCGCCGCTGGCGGTGAGCTGGATCCGGCGCAGGCCCGGCGTGGGGGTGCCCGTGGAGAGGCGCGCCGTCTCGGCGTAGGGGGTGCCCTGCAGGCACTGGAAGATGGCGGAGTGCTCGGAGTCGGCCGGCAGCAGGCGGGAGCCGCTCTTTTCCAGCTCGGGCAGCACCACCGGGCCAGCGGCGATCAGGGTTTCCTTGTTCGCCAGAGCCAGATCCTTGCCGGCACGGATCGCGGCCAAGGTGGGCAGCAGGCCGGCGCAGCCCACGATCCCGGTGACCACCAGGTCGGCGCTCGGCCAGGCGGCGGCGGCGCAGAGGCCTTCGCTGCCACCCAGCAGCTCAGGCAGACGGGCCGGGCGGGCGCTGGGCTCCAGGGCGTTGAGGCGCTCGCGCAGTTCGGCGACGCGGGCGGGATCGGCCAGCGCCACCACTTCGGGGGCGTGGCGCCGGATCTGCTCCACCAACAGATCCTGGTTGTTGCCGGCGGTGAGGGCCACCACCCGGAATCGATCGGGAAACTCCTCGGCCAGCTCCAGCGTCTGCGTGCCGATTGAGCCTGTGGAGCCGAGCACGGAGAGGGCTTTCACGGCGGGGCTCCAGATTGCGGGGGCACCAGTGTCCCACCGGGCGCCTCCGCCCGGCAGGATGCCCCCCAACCACAGGCCTCCTGTCATGGCAGACGACCCTCGCCACTCCCCCGCGCCCGGCTGGCCCTACGTGCTCGGCTGCGGCCTGGCCATGGGCGCCGCCGATGTGGTGCCGGGGGTGAGCGGCGGCTCGATGGCCTTCATCATGGGCATCTACGGCCGGTTGCTGGAGGCGGTGGCAGGCTTTGACCTCCAGCTGCTGCGCCTGCTCGCCCAGCGGCGCTGGGGAGAGGCCGCGGCCCGGGTGCACCTGGGTTTTCTGGTGCCGTTGCTGGCCGGGATCGCCGGCTCGGTGCTGTTGCTTGTGCGGCCGATCACCTGGCTCTATGACGCCCATCCGGTGTGGCTGTTCGCCTTCTTCTTCGGGTTGATCGTGGGTTCGATCGTGCTGATCGCCCGCCATGCCCACTGGGGCGCCAGTGGCCTGGTGGCAATGGCAGTGGGGGCAGCGGCTGCCCTGGTGTTCGTCACCCGGGTGCCGGTGACCATGCCCCACGACGGCTTCACCATTTTCTGGAGTGGGGCTGTGGCGATCATGGCGATGATCCTGCCGGGGATCTCCGGTTCGTTCCTGCTGCTGGTGCTGGGCCAATACCAGCACGTGATGGAGGCGGTCAAGGCCCTGGATCTTGGCACCCTGGTGCCCTTTGCCCTCGGCTGCGCCATCGGTCTGGCGGCTTTCGTGCGGCTGCTGCGCTGGCTGCTGGAGCGCTGGCACGGGCAGACCGTGGCCCTGCTGGTGGGGGTGATGGCCGGCTCGCTCTGGAAGATCTGGCCGTTCCGCACCGTGCTGGAGAGCACCACCAACGCGAAGGGAAAGCTCGTGGTGCTGCGCGATGCCCTGGCGGCTCCCCCCGATGGTGCTGCCCTGCTGGCGGCGTTGCTGCTGGGGGCGGTGGGCGTGGCTCTGGTGGTGGGGCTGGAGTGGCTGCAGCAGCGGGCAGGCGTGGCGGAGATGGGTGGCTGACGGGCCGCTGGATCCGCGCCTGGAGCCCCAGCTGCTCTGGAGCGATCCCTGGCTGCTGGCCCTTGCCAAACCGTCCGGTTTGCTCAGCCAGCCCGGCCTGGGGCCCGAGTTGTCCGACTCCCTGATCAGCCGCGCCCAGCGCTGTTGGCCGGAGGCCCGGCTGGTGCACCGCCTCGATCGCGACACCTCCGGCCTGATCCTGCTGGCCCGCGATGCCGAGAGCCACCGCCGGCTGAGTGCGGCCTTCGCCGAGCGGCGGGTGCGCAAGACCTACCTGGCCCGGGTGCACGGGGTGCCGGCCGCGCGGGGAGGCTGGATCGAGCAACCGCTGGCCCGCATCGCCACCCGGCCGCCGCGCTATGGCGTGGTGCCTGAGGTCCTCGGGGGCAAGTCGGCCCTCAGCCGCTGGCGCCGGCTTGACCGATGGGTTCAGTTCCAACCGTGCCAGGGGCGGGGTGGACCTGATGGGCCCTGCAGCAGCGGTTTGGGCTGCTGCACCCTGCTGCTGCAGCCCCACACCGGCCGCTCCCACCAGCTGCGGGTGCATCTGGCCTGGCTGGGCCATCCCGTGCTGGGGGATCCGCTCTACGCGCACACCTGCTTGGCATCCGGTCCACCGATGAGCCGCCTGCAGCTCCATGCCGCCGGTCTGCGGCTGCAGCATCCGATCACGGGCCGGTCCCTGCGCTTGCGGTGTGCCGGAAACTGGGGCGATCTCTGACGCCGCAGCCATGCCCTGGATCAGCAGCACTGCCGAACGCGGCCAGCCACCGGAGCGCTGGGGGTCGGGCCTGGGCTTTGTGCTGGCGGCGGCGGGCAGCGCCGTGGGCCTGGGCAATCTCTGGGGCTTCGCCTACCGCGCCTCCCAGGGGGGCGGGGCGGCTTTCGTGCTGCTCTACCTGCTGATCGTGCTGCTGGTGTGTCTGCCGGTGCTGGTGGCCGAGATGGTGCTGGGCCGCAGCACCGGCCATGCCCCCCTGCTGGCGCCGATCACCGCCGGTGGGCGCCGCTGGCAGCCCCTGGGCTGGTTGTTCCTGGCCGCAGCGATGGGGATCCTCTCGTGCTACGCCGTGCTGATGGGCTGGACGGGCCGCAGCCTGCTGCACGCCCTGCTCAGCCCCCTGCCAGCCGACATCGACGCCGCCCAGGCCTACTTCGCTGCGATCAGCAGCGGTGGCGATGCGGTGCTTGGCCACCTGTTAAGCCTCGGTCTCACCGGCCTGGTGGTGGCGGCCGGCATCCGCGGCGGCATCGAGCGGCTCAGCCGCTGGGGCATGCCGCTGCTGTTTCTGCTGTTGCTGGGCCTGGCCCTGTGGGCGGCCGCTCTGCCGGAGGCGCGCCAGGGTTACGCCACCTTCCTGCTGCGCTGGGACGCCGCCAAGCTGCTGGATCCGGCCACGATCCGCAATGCCTTCACCCAGGCGTTCTTCTCGATCGGCACCGGCATCGGCGCGATCCTGGCCTACGCCGCCTACCTCGACCGGCGCAGCGGCATCCCTGGCGAGGCCGCTGCGGTGGTGGGCATGGACACGGCCGTTGGCTTGATGGCCGGCTGCGTGACCTTCCCGGTGGTGGCCAGCTTCGGATTGGGGGATGTGGTGAGCGGCAGCACGGTGGGTGCCCTGTTCATCGCCTTGCCCACCGGCCTGGCCTCCCTGGGGGGCGCCGGCCGGCTGGTGGCAGTGCTGTTCTTCGCGCTGGCCTACATCGCTGCGATCACCTCCTCGGTGTCGCTGCTGGAGGTGCCGGCCAGTTCACTGATGGACCGGCTGGGCTGGAGCCGCCGCCGGGCCGTGTGGCTCTGTGTGGCGCTGATCGCCGTGCTCGGTCTGCCCTCGGCCCTGGATGTGGGGGTGCTGGAGCGCATGGATGCTCTGTTCGGCGGCGTACTCCTGCTGGCAGGTGGCCTGGCGATGGCCCTGTTGCTGGGCTGGCAGGTGCCGGGCCGCTACCGCACTGATCTGCTGCAGGCGGGCAGTGATTCACACCAGGTGCGGGCCCTGCTCTGGGCCCTGCGCTGGATCTCTCCGCCGGCGATCGGTCTTGGCCTGGTGGTGTCCCTCACCGATCTGCTGCGCAGCTGGGCGGGCTGAGCTTGGGCACTCCGCCTGCGCGAAGATGCCGCCATGAGCATCTTTCAACGCTGGAATTTCATCGAGCGGGCCCGGCTGGAGCGCCAGCTCTGGGAAGCCTTCGAACGGGGCGAGGATCTGGAGTCGCTTGTGCAGGAGTGCCGCGATGCCATGGCGTCCGGTGACCGCGAGCGCAGCTTCCAGCTGGAGGTGTGGACCTTCACCCTGGCCCGGATCCGCCGGATCGAGCGCACGATGAAGGATCAGCAGCGGCCTGGTGGCTGATGCCGGCCCCTGGCTCAGCTCCGCAGCCATTCGCTGACGCCGCCGGGCCTGTCGATCAGCTCGATGCCCTGCTCCTTGAGCTGGCTGCGGATCCGGTCGGCCGTGGCGAAGTCGCGCTTGGCCTTGGCGGCCTGGCGCTGGGCGATCAGGGCCTCGATCTCGGTCTCGCTGGGCCCACCTGCCCGATCCAGGGCCGGGGGCTGCTGGGGCTCGACCCTGAGACCCAGCACCGCCGCGAGTTCCTGTAGCAGAGCCCCCTGGGCGCCCAGGGCGGGCACCTGGGCCTCCTCGGCCGCTACTGGATCGCCGCGCTCCAGCCGGTTGGCCAGGCCCCGCAGCGGGCGGGCGAGCTCGAAGAGCACCGCCAGGGCGGCCGCGGTGTTGAGGTCGTCGTCCATCGCCGCCACGAAGCGTGCCCGGGCGGCGGCCAGGTCGGCGGAGAGCCCGGCCGGATCGCTGGCCCGCCGGGCAGGGGTTTGCACGTCGGCAGGGCGTGGTTCGCGATCGGCAACGGCCGCCCGGGTTACTCGGTTGGTCAGTTCCAGGGCGGCGTTGATGCCCTTCCAGCCCGTGGCGGCCGCCTCCAGGGCCTCGGCGGTGAAATCCAGGGGCTTGCGGTAGTGGGCCTGGAGCACGAACAGCCGCAGCGTCATCGGCGAGACCCCGGAATCGAGCAGGGCGCGGATGGTGGTGAAGTTGCCGAGCGACTTGCTCATCTTTTCGCCGCCCACATTCACCATGCCGTTGTGCAGCCACACGCGGGCCAGCTCCCGGCCCGTGGCCGCCTCCGACTGGGCGATCTCGTTCTCGTGGTGCGGAAACACCAGGTCGGCGCCGCCCAGGTGGATGTCGATCGTGTCGCCCAGCTCCTCGCGCACCATCGCCGAGCACTCGATGTGCCAGCCGGGTCGGCCGGGGCCCCAGGGTGATTCAAAACTGGGCTCTCCGGGTTTGGCCCCCTTCCAGAGGGCGAAGTCGAAGGGGTGCTGCTTGCGGGCCTCTTCCTCGCTGGCCACTCGGCCGGAGGCGTTGTCCTGCTGTTCGGCCAGATCGCGGCCTGAGAGCTTGCCGTAGCTGGCGTGCTTCATCACGGCGAAATACACATCGCCATCCGCTGAATAGGCGGCCCCTTTGGCCTCCAGCTCCTGAATCAGGGCGCGGATCGCCCCCAGACTCTGGGTGGCCCGTGGCATCCGGTCCGCCGGCAGGATGTTCAGCCGGGCCATGTCGGCCACGAAGGCCTCGATGTTGCGCTCGCTCACCGCCTCCATCGAGCTGCCCTCCTCGGCGGCGCGGCCCAGGATCTTGTCGTCGATGTCGGTGTAGTTCTGCACGAACGTCACCGCGTAGCCGCTCCAGATCAGATAGCGGCGCAGCACGTCCCAGTTGATGTAACTCCGGGCATGGCCCAGGTGGCAGAGGTCGTAGACCGTCACCCCGCAGCAGTAGATGCTCACCTTGTCGGGCTCGAGGGGCCGGAACTCCTCCACGCTCCTGGTGAGGGTGTTGCTGAACTGGAGGGTCACGGGCGCCGGCTGGCTGAATCTGGATCGTGCCACAGCGGGCCGTGCGGCCCAGGATGGGCACGGCTGATCTGTCCGTCCCTCCCTCCTGACCGCCATGTTCCTGCTGAGCAAGCTGCTGCCCCTGCTGGTGCTGCCCCTGGGCCTGGCGCTGCTGCTGCTCCTGTATAGCGTCCTCCGCCCAAGGCGCTGGCCTGCCTGGGCCGCCCTGCTGATTCTCTGGCTGTTCGCCACCCCGCTCACGGCCGAAGGGCTCTGGCGCAGCCTGGAGTGGCCGCACCGGCGGCAGACGGCGGCCGCGGTGCTGGCCGCTGCGCCCCGCCTGCGCTTGGCGGCGGTGGTGGTGCTCGGGGGCGGGCGCCATCCGGCGCCGGGTCCGGCCCGGGTGAGTGAGTGGGGCGATGCCGATCGCTTCTTTGCCGGTATCGAGGCCTATCAGGAGCTGCGCAGGCGGGGCCAGAGTCCGCTTCTGGTCTTCACTGGCGGTTGGTGGCCCACCATGCCCGATCTGCCTCCGGAAGGGGATGTGCTGCGCCAGCAGGCGATCGCCCTCGGCCTGCCGCCGGTGGATCTGCGCAGCACCGCCCGGGTGCGCAACACCGCCGAGGAGGCGCAGGAGATCGCCGCCCAGCTGCCTCCCGGCAGCGCCGTGGTGCTGGTGACCTCGGCCTTCCACATGGCCCGCGCCCAGCGGCTGTTCGAGCGCCAGGGCCTGCGCGTGCTGCCGCTGCCGGTGGACTTCCAGGCCACGGGGCGCTGGGCGGGCCAGCCGCTGGCCGATCCCCTGCGCTATCTGCCGTCGGCCGGGGGGCTCGACAGCAGCAGCCGGGCCCTGCGGGAGTGGATTGGGCGGCTGCTCTACGGCGTGCGCTGAGGACTTGGGCAGCTGGCGAGGCTTCGACCTCTGTTTGGCTTCCGTTTGGGCCCTGTCCCTATTTGGCGTCCATCCAGGTGTCGCCCGTGCCGGTCTCCACCACCAGGGGCACGCTGAGCGTGACGGCCTGCTCCATCGTGTCGCGGGTGAGGCGGAGCACGGCGTCGAGGACCTCGGGGGCAGCCTCCAGAACCAGTTCGTCGTGCACCTGCAGCAGCAGTCGCGCCGGCAGGCCGCCCTCGCCCAGGCGCTGGTGCAGCTGCACCATGGCCAGCTTGATGATGTCGGCGCTGGAGCCCTGGATCGGGGCGTTGGCCGCCGCCCGCAGCTGCTGGGCCTCCATGCCGCCGCGGCGGGCGGTCTCGAGATCGATCTCCAGCGGATCCTTGCCCAGCAGCCTTCCCAGGCCACCTGGATCGAAGGCGAAGGGCCTCCGGCGACCCAGGATCGTTTCCACGTAGCCCTGGCTCAGGGCCAGCCGCTCCTGCAGCTCCAGGAAGGCGAACACCTTCGGGTAGCGCTGTTTGTATTTGCTCAGGAAGTCCTTGGCCTCGGCCTGGCTGACGCCCGTTTCCCGGGCGAAGCGCTGGGCGCCCATGCCGTACACCACCCCGAAGTTGATGGTCTTGCCCAGGCGCCGCTCATCGGGGGTCACGCTGTCCTTCTCCAGCAGCAGCCGGGCCGTGAGGGCGTGTACGTCATCGCCCGTGCGGTAGGCCTCCACCAGAGCCTCCTCGCCACTGAGGTGGGCCAGGATGCGCAGCTCGATCTGGGAGTAGTCGGCGCTGATCAGCCGCCAGCCCTCTTGGGGCAGGAAGGCCTTGCGGATGCGCCGCGAAAACTCGGTGCGCACCGGGATGTTTTGCAGGTTGGGGTTGCTGCTGCTCAGGCGGCCGGTGGCGGTGACGGCCTGGTTGAAATCGGTGTGCACGCGGCCGGTTTCCGGCTCCACCAGTGCCGGCAGGGCATCCATGTAGGTGCTCTTGAGCTTGCTGAGGGTGCGGTGCTCGAGCACCAGGGCCACCACGGGGTGGTCGCCCTCCAGCTTCTCCAGCACGGCCGCATCGGTGCTCCAGCCGGTCTTGGTACGCCGGCTCTTCTTGCGATCGAGGCCCAGGGTGTCGAACAGCAGCTCGCCCAGCTGCTTGGGGGAGGCGAGGTTGAACTCCAGCCCGGCGGCGGCCCGGGCCTCGGCCTCCAGGCGCTCCAGGCTGGCGGCCATCTCGGTGCCGAGCTCGGCCAGGTAGGCCGTGTCGATGCGGATGCCGGTGGCCTCCATCGCCGCCAGCACCGGCTCCAGGGGCAGTTCCAACTGATCCAGCAGCAACGGCAGCCGCTCGCCCAGCGCCGCCAGCTGCCCGCGCAGCAGGGGTGTGAGCCGCCAGGTGAGGTGCACGTCCATGCCGCAGTACTGGGCCGCCGCCTCGATCGGCACCGCGGCAAACGTGGCCCCCTTGGCCACCAGTTCGACGTAGCTGGTGGGCCGGAAGCCGAAGTTGCGCTCCGCCAGCTCCTCGAGGCCGTGCCTGGCGTTGGCGTCACGCAGGTAGTCGGCCAGCAGCGTGTCCATTACCACCCCCTCCAGGGCCAGGCCGTGGCGCAGCAGGATCAGCCGGTCGTACTTGGCGTTCTGCAGGGTTTTGGGGTGGGTGGCGCTGGCCAGCCAGGGGGCCAGGGCGGTGAGCACCGCAGCCAGGGGAAGTTGCTCGGGCGCCGCCGGGGGCTCGCTGAGCAGATCCTCGGCCGGCGTAGGCTGGTGGCCGATCGGGATGTAGGCCAGCTCGGCGGGGCCTTCGCCCCAGGCCAGGCCGATGCCCACCAGCTCGGCCTGGAAGGGGTTGAGGGCGGTGGTCTCGGTGTCGAGGGCGATCGGTGCGGCCTGATTGGTGGCGGCCAGCAACCGGGCCACTAGGGCCTCAAGCGCCGCGCGGGTGGTGATCAGCGCTGGCGTGAGCTGGGGCGGTTGCGCCGCGCTCTGCTCTGGGCTTTTTCCGTCAGCGTGGGTTCCGCGACCTGTGGTCAGGGGGCCAGCGGCAGTTGCAGGCGTCGCCTCAGCGCTGGCTGCCTCCTCGGCGGCTGGGATCGCCGCGCCGCCCGCCGGGCTGGCCCCCTCGCCGGGCTCCGGCGGCGTGGCTGAGAACAGCTGGGCGAATTTGCCCACCTGTTTCGCCAGGGAATGGAGTTCGAGCTCCTCGAGGCTGCCGGCGAGGACCGCGCTGTTCACGGAGCCCAGCGCTAGGCGGGGCTCCTCGGGCAGGGGGATGTCGACCAGGATCTCTGCGAGCATGCGCGAGCGATAGGCGTTGTCCCGGCCCTCGCGCAGCTTCTGCAGCAGGGCGCCCTTGAGCACCTCCTTTGGATCCTTGGCCTTGGGCCCGGCCTGCTCCAGCTCCTCCAGCGCTGCGTAGATGCCGTCCACGTGGTCGTAGGCGGCCAGCAGGTTGATGGCGGTCTTGGGCCCGACACCGCGCACGCCTGGGATGTTGTCGGAGCTGTCGCCGGTGAGCGCCTTGAGGTCGACCACCTCCTCGGGCGTCACGCCCAGCTTGGCGAGCACCCCCTCGCGGCGCATCTCGGTAGGGCCGCTGTTCTTCGCGTAGGGGCCGCCACCCATGTAGAGCACGGCGATGTCACGCTCGTCGTCCACCAGCTGGAACAGGTCGCGGTCGCCCGAGAGGATGCGCACCCGCCAGCCCTGGTTCGCGGCCCGATTGGCCAGGGTGCCGAGCACGTCGTCGGCCTCGTAGCCGGGGGCCATTGCCAGGGGGATGTCGAGACCCTCGGCCAGGATCCGTTGCAGGTTGGCCAGATCCTGGAAAAACTCTTCCGGCGCCTCGTCGCGGTGCGCCTTGTAGGCCGCGTCGGCCTCGTGGCGGAAGGTGGGCTCGGCCGTGTCGAAGGCCACCACCAGGCCATCGGGCTGCAGCCCCTTGCAGTTGTCGAGCAGGGCCTTGAGGAAGCCGTAGGTGACGCTGGTGGGGATCCCCGCCTGGGTGCTCAGGCCGCCATCGCCCCCCTTGGTGAAGGCGTAGTAGCTGCGGAAGGCCAGCGAATGGCCGTCGATCAGCAGCAGCAGGGGCTTGGGGCTGGGGGCCACGATTTCAGGGGCCACGGGTTCAGGGGCCACGGGTTCAGGGGCCACGGGTTCAGGGGCCACGGTTTTGGGCGCCAGGGTTCGGGGGCTGGGGAGCGGCGCTGGCGTGGGGGTCAGCCTGCCAGAGCTCAGGGCTGCGGTCGGGTCGCTGCGCTCCCCATCGGAGCGTCCAGACTGGAGACGGCATCGGATCCGGTGCGATGAACCAGTTGCCGCTTGCCGTGGGCGGGGCCGCCTTCAGCCCCTGCGGCCACTACCGCTGGTGGCTGGAGCGGGTGTGGGCCCATGGGCGACCGCGGCTGATTTTCATCGGCCTCAATCCCTCGCGGGCCGACGGGCGGCGCGACGATCCCACCCTCAGGCGGCTGCAGGGCTTTGCCCGTTCCTGGGGCTACGGCGCCCTGGAGGTGCTCAACCTGTTTGCCCGCATCAGTGCCTCGCCGGCGGTGCTGCGCCGGGCCGCCGATCCCGTGGGGAGCGAGACCGACGCCTGGATCTTCGCCCGGCTGGAGGCCCAGCCGCAGGCGCACGTCTGGCTTGGCTGGGGCAGCCAGGGGGGCTGGCGTGGCCGCGACCTTGAGGTGCTGGCGTTGCTGGAGAAGAGGTTGGTGGCGGAGGGCACTGGGCGTGCCTGCCTCTGCCTGGGGCACACCGCCAGTGGCCGGCCCCGCCACCCCCTCTACCTGGCCGGGGATCTGCAGCCGCAGCACTGGCCCTGGTCGCTGGCCGCACCCTTGGGGCATCCTGAGGGCTGCCCTGGCCAGGAGCCATGTCGCGCATCCCCCGGCGCTATGCCGTCCACCTCCATCTCAGCGGAGGCCAGACGGAAACCGTGATGTTCGCCACCCTGGATGCCTTCCAGCAGTGGTACGGCGGGGTGCTCACCGCCGCCGCCACGGCCGACACCTACGTGAACGTGCCGATCTCCGAGCTGGAGGGGGAGTACCTGGTGGTGCGTCCCAGCTCGGTGATCGCGATCCGGGTGGAGCCCCGGTTCAACGCCCTCGACGATGAATGACGCCTGAGCGGCTGGGGCTGCTCTGGGGCGTCACCGTGTTTGCGGGGGCGCTGGCCCAGGCCCTGGCCTGGCTCACGGGCCTGCCAGGGGTGGTGCTGCTGCTCAGTGCCGGGCTGCTGATCGGCCGGGCGGGCCTGGGCCTGGTGGAGCCGCTCGACCTGGGCAATGGTCTGGGCACGATCACCGGCCTGCTGGTGAGCCTGGTGCTGTTCGAGGGCGGGCTCAACCTGCGCCTGCCCGCCGACGGCACCCGCCAGGCCGTGCTGCGCATCTGCGCCGTGCGCCTGGTGCTGGCCCTGCTGGGCGGCCTGGTGCTGGCCCACTGGCTGGCCGGCCTCAACTGGGCCCTGGCCACCGTGTTCAGCGCCATCGTGCTGGCCACAGGCCCCACGGTGGTGAACCCGCTGGTGCGCCAGATCCGTCTCACCCCCCCCCTGGGGGATGTGCTGGAGGGGGAGGGGCTGGTGCTCGAACCGATCGGAGCGGTGCTGGCCCTGTTGCTGCTGGAGCTCACCCTCGGCGATCTGCAGGGCTGGCGGGGGCTGGCCACGGGGTTGCTGGTGCGACTTGGTGGTGGGGTGGCGATCGGGGCGGCCTCCGGCTGGCTGTTGGCCGAGGCCCTGCGCCGCATCCCTGCCCAGCAGGCCAGCGCCCTGCGGTTGCAGCTCACCCTGGGCAGCCTGTTCCTGATGTTCACCGGCTGCGAGCTGCTGCTGCCGGAGTCCGGCCTGCCGGCGGCCGTGGCGGCCGGGGTGGTAGTGGGCCGCCGGCCGGACATCGATGCCGCCGGGCTCGATGACCTGATCCGCCAGCTGGCCCAGCTGGCGATCACCATGCTCTTTCCCCTGCTGGCCGCCGACGTGAGTTTCGCCCAGCTCAGCCCCCTGGGCTGGGGCGGCGTGGCCTGCGTGCTGGCGATGATGGTGCTGCAGCGCCCCCTGACGATCGGACTGGCCACCTGGGGCATGGGCTTCTCGCTCAAGCAGCAGGCGCTGCTGGCCTGGCTGGCGCCCCGGGGGGTGGTCACCGCGGCGGTGGCCAGCCTGTTCGCCATCCGCCTGGAGCAGGCCGGCGTGCTGGGCGCGGGCCGGCTTCAGGGTCTGGTTTTTCTCACCATCCTGCTCACCGTGGGCCTGCAGGGCCTGACGGCCGGGCCGTTGGCCCGCAGGCTTGGATTGGTGGAGCGAGAGGCAGCCGGCCCTTCAGAGGCAGCGCTGGATGCGGGGCAGGGCGTCGCCGCTGCGCTGCAGCAGCCGCAAGGTGGTGAGTAGGTCGGGGCCCTGCAAACTGCCCAGCAGGGCGGCGCGCAGGCTCTTCATGATCACCCCCTTCTTCACGCCGGCGGTCCCGGCGGCTTCGCCCAGCAGCGCCTGGGCCTGATCGGCGCTCAGGGTCTCGGCCGGATCGCGGGCCTCCAGGGCCGTCGCCAGAGCCGTCAGGGCCGGCAGGGCGCCCTCGGCGGCGAGCTGGCCCTCGGCCGCCGTGTTGAGCGGTGGGCGCTCGAAGAAGGGCTCCGCCTGGTCCACCCCATCAGCCAGCAGGGTGAGCGAGGGGGCCAGCAGGTCCACCAGCTCCAGCTGCCAGGCCGGATCGGCCTGCACGGGATTGGCCGCTCCCGGCTCGCCCCAGCCCCGCGCGGCCCACAGCGGCAGCAGCTGCTCACGCAGTGCTGCAGCCCCTTGCTCGCGCAGCACCTGGCCGTTGAGCCAGTTGAGCTTGTCCCAGTCGAAGCGGGCGCCTGCCTTGTTCACCCGCTCAAAGCTGAAGGCCGCAGCTGCCTCCTTCAGGGAGAAGCGCTCGCCCATGCCCTCCGGCGGCGACCAGCCCAACAGGGTCATGTAGTTGGCCAGGGCTCCGGCCGTGTAGCCCATGGCCCGGAAATCGCTGATGGAGGTCACGCCGTCGCGCTTGGAGAGCTTCTTGCCCTCCTTGTTGAGGATCAGCGGCGTGTGGGCAAAGAGCGGGGCGGAGTGGCCAAGGGCCTCGTAGAGCAGCAGCTGCTTGGCGGTGTTGGCGATGTGGTCCTCGCCGCGGATCACGTGGCTGATCGCCATGGCCGCATCGTCCACCACCACCACCAGGTTGTAAAGGGGATCGCCGATCCGGTCGGCGGGGGCCCGGCGGGCGATCACCATGTCGCCGCCCAGATCACTGCCGCTCCAACGCATCGTGCCGCGCACCAGGTCGCTCCAGCTGATCGTGCGGCTGTCGTCGATGCGGAAGCGGATCACCGACTCGCGGCCCTCGGCGATGAAGGCCTGCTCCTGCTCGGGGCTGAGGTCGCGGTGGCGGTTGTCGTAGCGGGGGGCCTGCTTGCTGGCGGCCTGCTGCTCGCGCATAGCGGTGAGCTCGGCCTCGCTGGCGTAGCAGCGGTAGGCGTGGCCCGAATCGAGCAGCTGCTGGATGGCGGCGCGGTGCAGCTCCACCCGCTCGCTCTGGATCACCGGCTCTGCGTCCCAGTCCAGGCCCAGCCACTGCAGACCATCCAGGATGTTGGCCGTGTATTCCGGTTTGCTGCGCTCTTTGTCGGTGTCTTCGATGCGCAGCAGGAAGGAACCGACGCAGTGGCGGGCAAACAGCCAGTTGAACACCGCCGTCCGGGCCGTGCCGATGTGCAGGGTGCCGGTTGGACTGGGGGCCAGGCGCACGCAGATTGCACGCCCCTGATTGGCCTCAGCTGCCACCGCTGGCTCTCCAGATAAAGAAAACGGGACTGACGGGGCTCGAACCCGCAACTTCCGCCGTGACAGGGCGGTGCTCTAACCGATTGAACTACAGTCCCAGGCCTGGCCTGAACCAGGAAGTGTCCTGGTAGCCAGCCATCCAGCGGTTGAAGGCAGCTGAATGGGATCGAAAGATCCTGCTTGGATCAGGTTGAACGCCGCTGCTGCGCTGCGACCAAGAAAGTATCCATTGCCGCCCCCCCTCTCGTCAACTGGCCGTGTTGTGGGCTGCTGCATGGCGATCCCGACCAGAAAAAAACCACCCCCGAGGGAGTGGGAGCAAGGCCACAACGGACCTCGCTGGGAACGACGATGGATGGTGCGAACACTCAGGGACGAAAACCGGCGGGCTCGATCAGGCGCACCTGATTACCCCGGGCGGTGAATTCCCTGCCCTGATCACTCTGCACAACGACACGGCCACCGGATTTGACCCGGATCACACGGGCTCGAACCCAGCCAAGGGCTGCGGACTCGAGCACCTTGACCACATCTCCGGGTTGAAGATCCAACTCCATGTTCGGGAAGGGAAAACAGCAGGGCAAACAAGGACGGGAGCAAAACAATCCAAGCTCAGAAACCCAGGTCTGGGTGTCAGGAATGGAGGTTGAATCCGTCTGCTGGGGACATCGAACGCGCCGTGGAGGACTTGAACCCCCGACATCAGGTTTTGGAGACCTGCGTTCTACCAACTGAACTAACGGCGCAGAGCCCGATATCCCCAGTTGGAGGTGGTGAAGCCAGCTCCTTGTGGAGCTGATCTCAGCGATCGAAGCGCTGCTTGACGCGGGTGGCTTTACCCACACGGTCGCGCAGATAAAAGAGCTTCGCCCGGCGAACCTTACCGCGCCGCTCCACCTTCACGGAAGCGACCTGGGGGCTGTGGAGCATGAACACCCGCTCCACCCCCACACCCTGGAAGATGCGGCGCACGGTGATGGTGGCGTTAAGGCCGCCATGGCGCTTGGCGATCACCACGCCCTCGTAGGGCTGCACGCGTTCCTTGTTGCCCTCGCGGATGCGCACGCCCACCTTCACGGTGTCACCCACATAGATGTCGGGGAGCTCAGACTTGAGCTGTTCGGCTTCGAAGGCCCGGATCAGCTCGGCTGCGCACAACTTGCCAGTGGTCACGGCCACGGCGGCAGGGCTGGCTTCCGCGGTGGAGGGCTCGGAGGCCGAAGGCTCAGCGGTCGATGGCTCAGTGGCCTGCTGTGCTGCGTCAATTGCCGCATCCACGGCGGGCTCTACGGTTTCGGGTGTCATCGACGTCAGGGTCTCGCTTGGGACGGCTGGGCTTGCGCAGATTGGGCGAACTGGCTGCGGCGGTGCCGCAACAGCTGTCCAAACCGCCACTGTAACGGCTGGGGGGTCAGCCCACCCCTCGGCGCCAGCGCTGCACCAGCAACGTCCCTCCGCTGGCCAGCATCCAGAGCAATCCCAGGCCGTTCAGCAGGACATACACCGTTTCGCCGTTGCTGCCGAACCAGCGCGTGAGCCACTCACCCTCGTGCAGCACCATCAGCAGGTGGGCCCGATCCCGCCCCAGCCCGCCCCAGTCCCGCAGGAGGCGATAGCCGAGGCCCGTGACCACGGTGATCAGCAGGGGCAGCACCACCAGTGGGGCCAGGGCCGCGTGGGCCTGGCGCAGCCTCAGTGCCAGCGGTCTGGGTTTGGATGCCGGCACAGGGGGGCTGCAACCGTTGATAGCTTGCCTGGAGTAGCCAGTTGCCCGCAGGCCGTCCGATGAACCTCTTTGCCGACCTGCTTGCCAGCACCACCGGCACGGGCCGCAGCCAGGCCGGCGGCGGGGGTATGGGTCAGGACAGCAGCCCCAGGCCCCTGGTGCAGGCTGGCCCGAGGATCCAGAAAAGTCGAAGGGGAGTCGAGGTCAAGAGCGCCCGTGAGATCGAGACCATGCGCCAGGCCAGCCGGATCGTGGCCACGGTGCTCCGGGAAATCATCGAACTGGCAGCCCCCGGCCTCTCCACCGGCGACCTGGACGCCCATGCCGAAAAGCGCATCCGCGAGATGGGCGCCACCCCCAGTTTCAAGGGCTACCACGGCTTTCCGGCCAGCATCTGCGCCTCGATCAACAACGAGGTGGTGCATGGCATTCCCAGTGGCAAGCGGGTGATCAAGGCCGGCGACCTGGTGAAGATCGACACCGGGGCCTATTTCGACGGGTACCACGGCGACAGCTGCGTCACCATCTGTGTGGGTGAGGAGACCCCCGAGGAGGCGCGCCGTCTCTCCCGCGTGGCCCAGGAGTCGCTGATGCAGGGCCTGGCCCAGATCCGTGCAGGCCACACCCTGTTCGACATCGCCGCTGCGGTGCAGGACCACGTGGAGGCCCACGGCTATGCCGTGGTGGAGGACTACACGGGCCATGGGGTGGGCCGCAATCTGCACGAGGAGCCCTCGGTGTTCAACTACCGCACCCGCGAGCTCCCCAACATGAAGCTGCGGGCGGGCATGACCCTGGCGGTGGAGCCGATCCTCAACGTCGGCAGCAAGGCCTGCCGCACCCTGAAGGACCGCTGGACGGTTGTGACCGTGGACGGCAGTCTCTCGGCCCAGTGGGAGCACACCATCGCCGTGACCAGCGATGGCTGTGAAATCCTCACGGATCGCGATTTCTAGCCCCGGGTAAGGGCCTTGAAATAGAGCCAGCGGCTGAGGGTGGCCATCGGCATCAGCACATAGGTGAGCGGGTTGGGGGTGACGATGATCAGATTGCAGCCCAGCCGGGCCTGACGGAGGATCTCACCGGCCACGAAGTCGGCACCCATCAGCCCCACCGGGTTGAGGGCTGAGCGGAACGGCCCCAGCACCAGTCGGCGGATGCGCAGCTGGGGCCCTGCCAGATCCAGGACCCTGAGGCTCACCAGCTGGCCGAGCAGCCGTTTGCTGAGTTCATAGAGCGGGCTGAGCGCAGGCTGGATCTCGGCTTCGGAGGTGTTGATCCACACCTCAGCCCGGGGCCTGGGGGCGGCGGGGTCTGCGGCGGTCTGGCGCTCGACCACCACCGCCGCGAACAGCTCCAGCAGCCGCCAGCTGCTCAGGGCGTTCACCTCCAGGGAGCGGTGGCAGGCGTCTTGGCTGCGGTTGCCGTACACGTTGATGCCGTGGTTGAGCACCAGGATGTCCACCTCAGCCAGCAGGGGGCGCAGGCGCTCCTCATCGCCCACGCACCAGGTTGCGTCCCGCAGGGGGATGGCCTGGCCGCTGCCGTCCAGCAGCTCCAGATCCCGGGGGCCGCAGCTCAGTGCGATCAGGCGGGCTCCCCGGTGATGCCAGCGGCGCAGCAGGGCCTGGCCCAGGGCTCCGCTGGCGCCGGTGATCGCAACGCAGGGACTGTTCACCACCGCCACACCCCTCTGCCAGGGCCTGAGTCCCCACTATGGGCGACGCCCCCAGGCCGTTCTGCCGTGGTGGCCGCGGCTAGGGTCTCGGGTGTGGGCTGGTGCCGTGCCGCGCTGCAACCAAGCCCTGTCGGGCACCCCATCCTGTCGGGCACACCATGACTTCCGCTGCGGACCTCGTCCCCACCCCCCCGGAACTGGAGCCCCAGGTGCTCCTGTTCGCCCCCTATTGCGGGGGTGTGGCCTACCGCCACCTCCTGCAGCCGGCGGTTGCCCAGCTCCACCAGGGGGAATGGCAGGGGGAGCGGCGCCTGGCCGATGGTCGCAGCCACCCGTTCATCCTGGGGTGGCAGGGCGAGCCGGCGCCGCTCGAAACCCTGGCCTGCACGTTGCAGTTTCCCCAACTCCCTGATTTCGGCTACAGCTTCACCATCCCTGCCTATGAGGTTGTGTATTGGTTGATGCAGCGAGAGGACGGTCAGTTCCCTGACAGCTTCTGGCGCTGGTTGCTCACCGGCGAACAACCGGGCGGGCCTGAGAGTGACAGCTGAATCGATGCAGTGGGTCATCTAATTTGTGCTGAGCCGCAGCTTGCTTCATGGCCCCGATTCTGCTGATCGGCTCCTGTGAACCCTTCAGCGGAAAGTCCGCCGTGGTGCTGGGGCTGGGACGCCAGCTGATCAAGGCGGGGGTGCCCCTGCGCTTCGGCAAACCGCTGGCCACCACACCCGAGCCCGGCATGCTGCCCCCAGGCGATGCCCTGCTGGATGCGGATGTGCGCTTTGTGGGCTCCACCCTGGGCCTGGCGGAGGAGCGGCTGATTCCCTCGCTGCACGCGCTCGAGCCCGGGGCGGCGGAGCGGCGCATGCTCAGCGGTGATCTGGCACCGGGCCCTGGCTTCGAGCAGTTGCGCCTGCAACTGACGGCGGGGCCTGCGGATTCCCTGGCCCTGCTGGAGGCTGCGGGGAGCCTCTATGAAGGCCTGCTCTATGGCCTCAGCCTGGCCGAGTTGGCCAGCGGCCTGGGGGCCGACGTGCTGCTGGTGCATCCCTGGAGTGACAGCCGCAGCCTCGATGCCCTGCTGGCTGCCCGGCGGGAACTCGGCCAGCGGCTGGCCGGGGTGGTGCTCAACGCCGTGAACCCCCATGCCATCGGCCCGATTCGCGAGCAGGTGGCACCGGCCCTTGAGCGGTTGGGACTGCCGGTGCTCGGTGTCATGCCCCGCAGTCCCCTGCTGCGCAGCGTCACGGTGGAGGAGCTGGCACGGCGCCTGGAGGCCCAGGTGCTCTGTTGCCACGACCGGCTCGATCTGCTGGTGGAAACCCTCTCGATCGGCGCCATGAACGTGAATTCGGCGATGGAGTTCTTCCGCCGCCGCCGCAACATGGCCGTGGTCACCGGTGCCGACCGCACCGACATCCAGCTGGCGGCCCTGGAGGCCTCCACCCAGTGCCTGATCCTCACCGGTGCCGGGGAGCCCCTGCCCCAGCTCGTCTCCCGGGCGGAGGAGCTGGATGTGCCCCTGCTGAAGGTGGAGCACGACACCCTCACCACGGTGGAAGTGATCGAGCAGGCCTTCGGGCATGTGCGCCTGCACGAGGCGGTGAAGGCCAGCTATGCCGTGCGGCTGGTGGAGGAGCACTGCGATTTCAGCGGCCTGTTCGCCCGGCTTGGCCTGCCTGTCGCCACTCCCTGAACACCCTGCAGCGCTGCTAGTTTCAAGAAGCCGCCCGTGGGCCTGTGGTGACCCGGTCTCTGGATATTCCCTCACTGGATCGGATCGACACGCTGGCCCAGGAGCTGGCCATGCTTCAGGACCGCAGCAAACGCCGCATTGCCATTCTCGGCAGTCGCCACGTGCCGGTGGTGTCGATCCACCTGGTGGAGCTTGTGGCCCGTTCCCTGGCCCAGGAGGGCCACAACCTGATCACTTCAGGTGCCCAGGGGGTGAACGCAGCGGTGATCAGGAGTGTGCTGGAGATCGATCCGGGTCGGCTCACCGTGCTCCTGCCCCAGAGCCTCGACCGCCAGCCCGCAGAATCTCGCGACCAGCTCGAGCAGGTGCTCCACCTGGTAGAGAAGCCCGAACACGACGAGTTGCCGTTGCCGATGGCCAGCAGCCTCTGCAATCAGGACATCATCAGCCGCTGCGACCAGCTGATCTGCTACGCCTTTCACGACAGCGAAACCCTGCTGGCGAGTGTGCGGGTGGCCGAGGACATGGGCAAGGTGGTGAGCCTGATGTTCTTCGACTGAACGACCGCGCTCACCCCGGCCCGAAGGCCACCTGGCAGGCGGCATGGAGCAGCTGGGCAGCGGCGGTGCTGTTGGGATCGCTGCCGTTGAGACGGCCGTTCTGGCAGTCGGCAGTCATGCTGAACCGCTCGCCATTGCGCACCACCACGAAGGTCACCTGCCGGTCGCTGGGAACGGTCAGGGAGCCATAGACGAGTTGATCGCTGCTGTCCGCCACGGTGATCGTGGCCTGCTTGGCGTCGATGGCCTTGGTCACGGCGCGGTTGATCTCAGCCGCTGCGGCCAGATTGGGCAGGCCCCATGCGGCCGACTGGGGCGGCCACCAACCCCAGGTGGGCACGTTGTTCTGCCAGCCGATGCCATACCAGCCGTGGCTCCAGGGGCGGCGACGCTGCCAGTCATGCTTTGCCCAGGAGGGTGGCTGGCGGACGGTTGTGCCGGCGCTGGCCTGGGCCAGTCGGGGTCTGGCGTCAACGGCCAGGGGGGCGCCGGCCATCAGCAGGGTGAGCATGGCCAGGAGCCAGCCCCCGCTCCGCGAGCCCGGTGAGCGTTGCAGGCCGGTGGTGAGGGGCGGAATCATCGGAGGAGGGGCTGCGGCTGTACGTGTGGGGCATCCTGCCCCAGGCGTGGCAGGGACCTAGGGCATAATGCCTGTATCGTCATAACCCGCTTTCATGGGCGCTCCGGGTTCCATGCCTTCCCCAGAACTGCTGGAGGAATACAGCCAGTTCTTTCGCCTGCTCAGCGAGCCCGCCCGCTTGCAGTTGCTCTGTCAGCTCAAGCAGGGGCCTATGGACGTGGCCAGCCTGATCAAGGCCACGGGTTTCTCGCAGTCGCACATCAGCCGCCAGCTCGGCCAGCTGCAGAGGGCTGGGCTGCTGCGCTGCACCCGGGACGGGGCCCGCACCATCTGGCAGGTGGAGGGGGAGCTGGTGGACGATCTCTGCGCCCTGGTGCAGACCCGCCTCACCCAGCGGCTGCGCGACCAGCTGGCCCAGCTGCAGGCCGCCTGAGGAGCCGTCAGCCGGCCAGAACCGCCTTCAATCCCTCCGCATAGAGGATGCCGCTGCAGGTGAGGCCGCCGGCCCAGCAGAGGCCGCGCAGGGGTGGGATATTGGCCACGTAGGCGCCGATGTAGGCCAGCCGCAGCGCCGGGTGGAGCCAGGCCGCCACGATCGCCACCGGGCTGCCCACCCCGGCCAGCAGGCAGAGCAGGGCCGCCGGGGCATGCAGCGTGAACGCCTCGAAGCAGTTCTGGTGAGCCCAGGCGGCCCGCTTGCCCCAGGCCGGCAGCCGCTCGAACATCGCCCGCGGAGCGGCCAGGTCGGCCATCTGGAAGTTGGCCTGCGAGCGGGCGGCCCCCAGGGGCACGGTGCTGAACACCACCACCCCGGCCGCCAGCAGCAGCGACCAGGCAAAGGGGGCGAGCGCGGCGGTGGAGGCCATGGCGAGCAGTGGAGCTGGAAGCACCTTTCATTCTGAGCTGTCAGAGCACCCCGCTTCAGGCAACGATGGCAGCCCCGGGAGGGGCGGGCCGGAGCGGCAGCGCTTTTCTAGGCTCCGGGAAATCTCCCGCCGCCCCAGGCCGCAACCGTTCTGATGGCTGACACCTTTTCCTTAGATAGCGGCAGCAGAGCGCTCGATTCGTGGTAGGGTCTGCCTATCGGAAGCGCCGGGCAAGGCCCGCCACCGATCACCCCATCGCCCGGCACTGGCCGGAGGAACCATGGCAACCAATCTCACCACTATTGCCGGCACCGCAGGCCGCATCTCCGGCACCACCGCCCGGGGCCTGCTCTGGCTCAACGAACAGATCGACTGGGCCGAGGTAGCCCAGATCGTGCTACGCGGACTGCAGGTTTTGATCGTGCTCACCCTGCTGGCAGGTCATTACTGCCGCCGAGCCTGGGATCACCTGCCTGCGCTCAGTGAGCAGCTGGGCCGCTGGTATGCCGGCCTGATGGCGCCCGCTGCTGTTGAGCTTGCCTCCGCGCCAGTGACGCAGATGCAGCTCCTGCTGGCGCCGATCACGGCCACAATGGCCGCGGCCCGAGAGGCACTGGAGCGGCTTGTGCGGCGCCTCTATCCCGTGCTGGCCTGATCACACCTCCAGCTCCGCCACCTCAGTGACCATGGCCTCGTAGGCCTCGCGAGCGGCGGCATTGATCCATCCCCTGGAGGGGGTCCACACCGGATCCCCTGATGGCCAGGGCCTGGCGCCGCCGTTTGCCGGGTTGTTGGCCTGGTTCGGCCGGGGTGTGGTGGCCGGCAGGGCGGTGCGCTCCATCAGCGGGAAGTCGCCCGGGCCGCGGGGCTCACCGGTGCCGCCGATCGGCCGCCAGGGCCTGCTGCTGGCCTGGTCGTACTTCTGCCGCGTCGCCGCGGCCAGGGCCTGCTGCTGCGCCTCCCATCGCTCGCCGCGGCCGCTGGCCAGCTCGTTCTGGATCACCAGGGCCTCGAGGGTGATCGGGGACAGGGCGCAACGGCAGTTCGGGTGCGCGGGGGTCTTCACGCTGCCGGCGTAGTAGAGGCATCCCATGCGGGGCGCACACCACTCACAGACCCGATCGTCGGCCGTGGCGACCCACCGCACAAAGCCGGCCCCAACACGGCGGAAAGTGCGCTCGCGGGCCTCGCCGGCGGCGATGTGGGTTTCGGTGCGTGCCACGGTCTCGGCCCGGTTGCGGAAGGCGTCGTTGATGTGGGGCAGGCGGGCCTTGAGGGTGCGGGCCAGCGTGCGGCTGTCCACGCCGGTGGCCAACTGGGTGGCGGTCTCGAACTGCACCGTGTCGCCCCAGTCACGCCACCAGCGGAAGAAGTAGTCCTTCGAGGCGCGCACCCGCTCATCGGTGGCAGTGTTGCGCTGGCGCCGGTAGTTGGCGCTGAGGCTCTGGAAGTCGCGCTCGGCCGCGGCGATGGTGGCGCCCATGTTGAGCAGCCTGGTGAAACTCTGGCCCTCCTGGTAGGGGCTGCCCGGGGCGGGCGCATCGGTGGGGGCCGGAGGGGCGGCGGGCGGCAGCTGGGGGTCCTGCAGGGCCGGGTGCCGGCCGGAGAGCACGGCGGCCGGGGGGAGCATGTCGCGCGAGAGCTCGAGGGCGTACTCGGTCCCCAGGTCCTGGGCCTTGTTGTAGAGCTCCGTGAGCTCACGGTTGAGGGCTGTGTTGGCGGCCCGGGCGGCCGGGAAGCGGTTGATGATCGCCTGCAGGTCCTGGGCGAGCTGGCCCTGTAGGTAGAGGCTGGCCTGGTTTTTCTGCAGGGGGGTGATGGGCACCGGGCCGCCGGGGGTGCTGCCGAGGAATGCGCCGGGGGTGGTGGCCGGGTCGTACTCGGGCTGCTCCGCGATCCGCTCCAGGCGATCGGTGATGCTTCGGATGGTGCGGCGCAGGGCCTCATCGAAGATCCCGCGCAGCTTGCGAAGCTGCCGATCCTCCAGGCCCCGCAACTGCTGGTCGAGCTCCTCGAGCAGCTCCAGGGACCGGTCAGCCATTCAGGGGAGAGAAGCGCGCCCGCAGGGCATCCAGGCGGGCCTCGAGGGCGGAATCCATCAGAGCCTTCACGCTGTTCTTCATGCTGACGAGCTTCTCGAACACCTTCCGATCACCGCCGGCATCCGGGTGGTGCTTCATGGCCAGCTTGCGGAAGGCCTTGTCCACGTCGGCTTTGGTGGCCTTTTTCGGATCTAGGCCGAAGGCCACCCAGGGGCGGAAGTTCTTCAGGATGTCCACCCCGTTGATCACGCTGCCGCCGTCCTTGAGACCGCGCTCATCCCTTGGGACCGAGACGAACCGGCGGTAGAGCTGGCGCCACTCCTCCTCGGCGTTCTTGCCCTTGAGGGTGCGGGGCTTGTCACCCACCACCGACTGCTGAAAGTTCTTGTTGGCCATCAGGGCGGCCGTGCTCTTCACGTTGAACGACTTGAAAACCGCCGATCGCATCTCCCTGATGGTCATGGGCTTGGCCGTGCTGGCGGGGCCCTTCCCTTGGCCCTCCGATGCCTTCTCACTTCCTCCCCTGCTGGAGGGGGCCTCCTTGGCCCTGGCGTCACCGCTGACAGCAGGGCCGCCTTCCTTGCCAGCCGCCAGGGCGAGGATCCGCGTCATCTTCTGCTGATTGGCGCCGCTGGGGGTCTTGCGGCAGACCTTGCCCATCGCAATGCAGCTGGCGCCGCAGCTGTAGCCCGTGCGGCACTGCCGCTTCACGGCATCGATGCGCTGCGTGGCCATCGCCTCACGGATCAGCCGCTGGATTCGCTGCTCACGGCTGTCGGTGCGGCGCTTCATGCTGCCGAAGGTGTTGGTGCCCACGGCCTTCATCAGCTCATCCAATGCGGGGGCCATCTTCGCGATCTGCTCCTTGTTGGGCCACAGGGGGCTCTCACCGCCCAGGCCGGAGAGGTAGGTGTTCTCCTGCCCCTTGGTCTTCAGCTTGTGCTGCACGTACCGCTCGAAGGTGCGGGCAAACACCTCACGGCCTGAGGTCCAATAGTTCCACTGGCCTTTGCTTTTCTGTGGGGTGATGCCGTATTCCCGCAGCCCTTCCCTGAGGGTCTGGGAATAGTCGGTGTCCTTGATGGCATTGCGGACCCCATCCATGGCTTTCCAGACAGGATCATCCTCTTGGCTGGCGTGGCCTCTGGTGCCATCCCAGAACCTGGGGCTGGTCTGCTCGCTCAGGTAGGTGTCGCCGGTCTTCGCGAAAAATTGGCCCCTCGGAGATCGCGCCCCGATGTAGTCATCGAGGGCGTGCCCCCATTCATGGGCCAGGGTGCCAACACCGTTCTTCCGGGTGATGTTGATCACCTTTGTCCCCGGCTCGTAGTGTGCCGCGGCCCGACCCTTACCTCTGGCTCCGAAGGCCAGGCCCAGCTGGCCGTCCAGCGAGATGGCCCGATCTGGGAGCCCCGTCACGTCCGCCAGGTCGACCAGGGCCTCGGCGGTCTTGCGCAGGTGGTGGGCCCTTTCTTCATCGGTGACGCTGTTGCCGAACTGCAGGCCCCGCATTCCCATTCGGTTGGCGAGCACCGTGGTGGACCCGGCCGGCGTGTCATCGACACCCAGGGCGCGGCCGCCAGTGCGGACCGCCCTCTTCACGTAGAGGTCGGCGGCGTTGATGGTCGGCCCGCCGCGCTGCACCCCGGTGACCTTGTCAATCGAGGCCCCTCCCAGGATCTCCTGTGTGGCGTTGCGCATCACATCCGCCAGCTCAGCGGTGCTCTTCCCGTCGTTGGCCTTTTTGAGGCGGACCCCCAGGGTGTTGATCTGCCCGGTAACTGACGTTTTGGAGTAGCTGCCTCTGCTGGCCTTGTTGGTGAGATCCACCAAGGAGTTGGCCAGGGGGTTGAACGGGTCAGCGGTGTTCTTGGTCCGATCACCCCTGATGGCGGCGATCCGGTCGACGGTGGCCCGGGAGATTTCCGCCAGCATGTCGCGGGGGTCGGCATCGTCCCGCCGCTTGTCGATGATGCCCTTCACCTCCTGCAGGTGGTTGTAGTAGAGCTCCCGCATCTCGGCCGGGGATTTCTTGCCCGGATAGCTGCCCCGTTCGTAGGCCGCAAACGCCTTGTCGGTGTAGGGCTGGGCCGGGAACGACTTCAGCGCCAAGTGGCCCGCCAGGCGGGTGAGGTAGTTGGCGTTGGTGAGGCCTTCCGTCAGGTCGAGCGGCTCGGCTTTGAGCAGCTTGTCTCGGGTGACCATGGCCGCGGCCGTGCCATCGGCTTCTGCTTCCGCCAGTGTTCGCCACTGGTTGGCCTTGTGCCGAGCGGAGCCCTTCAGGTCTTCCCCGACATTCCCCACAGTTGACGGCCTGGCGAACTCGTAGTCCGGATCCGCTGCCTTGGCGGCCCGATCGGCCTCACCCCGGGGGGTGCCGGCCGGCGCCATGGGGCGATCGCCGGCGCTTGGGCGTGGCTGGCGGGCCTGTGCGGCGGCCTTGGCCGCGGCCTCTGCCGCCTGTGCCGCTTGGGCCTTCTCTGCCGCGGCCTGCTGGCGTACCCCCCGCAGCTGGCCCGCTTTCTCCCCCCGGCGGGTGGCGATACCCTCGGCAAGCTCACCGGCCTCCTTGGCCTTCACCGGGGCAATGCCGCGCTGGCTGGAGGCGCCCCCGGCCGCCAGGGCCAGCAGGCGCTTGAGGCGTTCCTTCCCGATCGCCGACCCCGGGCTGGTGCGGCATTCCTTCCGCAGGGAGATGCAGGTGCTCCCGCAGCTGTAGCCCGTGCGGCACTGCCGTTTGAGGGCGTCAATTCGCTGCTGCAGGCTGTCAGCCAGGTTCATTTCTCTGCTCCATGCACTGAAACGTAGGCATCACATACAGCGCCCATCGCCACCAGGTCGACGCCATCGATTCGGCGGATGGTGGCATTGGCGCCGATGGCATCACGGATCCCCCGCTGGTGCTGGTGGCCTAGGGCCAGCAAGTAGGCGCCGGTGGAGGGCTCGAACACCTCCCAGGCGCCGCTCAAATCCGGCCCCACCGCCACGGGGTAGGGGAGGGTCTGGCCGTAGGGGCCCTGCAGGCGGCCGATGCCCGGGCCATCCATCCGCACGCTCACACCGAGGATCTGATGCACCTGGCCGGTGGCATCGTTGCGGGGCTCCTCATCCCGGCGGCGCTTGCGGCGGCCGCGGTGCTCGGTGATCTGCTCGGCCAGGGCCTGGGCCCGTTCTTCGCAATCGTCGCACCAGGGTTCGTCGTCCGCACGGACAGGCAACCTGCAATTCACTGTGCGGAGCCGGATCCTGTGATCCGTCTGCTCATCGTCGGCATCGGTGCGGGGCGGGGTCTCGGGCGGCGCGGCGCCCTCCAGGGCCGCCTCATCGCCGGCGGCCTGAGCCTCCCCGGGCGGGGCCGCGGCTGGATCGCCCTCGAGCGTGCCGCCAAACTCCACCGGGTCATCCTGCTCCGGCTGGGGAATGGAACCATCCGCCTCGCGGTTCAACAGGGTGGTGTCCAGGGAGAAGCGGGGCTTCCCGAACCTCGCGAGCGCCACCTCGTTGGGCTGCAGTACGCGGGCCTGGATGTATTGGCTGTCGGCCCCGGCCACCTTCTGGCGCAGCTCGGCCTGTTCGTCCTCGGTGGGGGTGTAGGTGGGCCGAAAGGTGATCTCCCAGTCGGCGGGCAGGGCCTTGCCCTTCCAGGGGCCATCAGAGCAGGCCATCACCAGCTCGTAGATGTGCTGGAGGGGTTCTTTGAGGTGCTGGGCCTGCCAGTCGGCCACCTCGTTTCCGAAGGCCGCCTGTTCGCTGCGGCCATCGGCGCCGAGGCCCGAAGGGCTCTCGCCCCATAGCAGGGTGTGGGGCAGGCCGCTGGCGCCGGTGATCTCGGATTTCAGGCTGGTGAGGATGTCGGCGATACCGGCGGCCGAGCGGTTGAGGTTGGTCAGCTCCTCGTTGTCGTTCAGCAGGTAGGCGCCGATGGTGGAGCGGGCCAGGGCATTGGCCTGCAGTCGCGCGCGCAGCTTGTCTTCGCCACCGGCGGCGAGCATGTTGGAGAGGCCCGGCAGCTTGTGCACCACCAGGTCGAAGTCGTGCAGGATGTCGGCGGCGCTCTGCTGGCCGGTCTCGTAGCGCTTGAACACGTCCCAGATCAGATCCACCACCGAGACGCCCCACCACTGCCGCTCCTGCTGCGAGCGCCAGGAGCAGGGCATGCCCTCGATGCGGATCACCCGGCTGCTGTGGATGTCGATCTGGGTGGCATCGGTGAGGCCGAGGCCGGCGCTGGTGACTTGCTTGGCACCGGCCTGCTCGTTCAGCTTCTGGAGGTCGCGATCGGCCTGGGTCCAGAACCAGTAGCGCTCCGGTTCCCCGATCCCTGACCAGCCGGCAGCGGGGTAGAGGCGCCAGCGATCGATCGGGTAGAGGCCATGGATGGTGCGCAGCCGCTTGAGATTCAGCGGCTGATCGATCGGCGTGCGGTCGTCGGCAATCACGATGATCGCGCCGCCGCCGTAGAGGCGGCTGTAGGTGGCGGCCTGGGCCAGGGCCTGGCGGAGGTGCAGCTTCTCGCTCCAGCCGACCACATCATCGAGCTGCTTTTTCATGCGGCTGGAGGTTTCATCCCCCACGCTCAAATCCCAGCCGCTGCGGGTGCCCTGCTGGGGGAGCTTTTCGACGATGCGGCGGATCAGCCAGCTCTGTTCGTAGAGGGCATCAATGGCCCTTTCTGTGAGGATGCGCGAGCGCTTGACGCCGATTGCCTCGTTGCGGTCCTTGGCGGTGCCCAGGCCGGTGAGCACATTGATGAGCGCACCATCAAGGCGATACCCGCCGCCGGGATCATTCGACTGCAGGAAACCGATCGCCACGGGCCGATGCGCACAGGGCCAGGGTAGGCCTTATCACACAGGGACAACCTTGGCTGGGGATGTTACAACCCATAGGCTGGTAGAACATCCGACCTATCCCGGTGAGCTCGCCGCTGGACGCGATGATGAAGGCCTACGGGCGGCTGCCGATCCCCACCAGGGAGGAGCAGGTGCTGCTGGGCCGGAAGATTCGCGCCTGGCTGGACTGGGAGCCATCGCTCGAGGAGCAACAGCAGGGCATCACCGAACCCCCGAAGCGGCTGCGGCGGGCTGGGGAGCGGGCGCGGGAGCAGTTGATCAGCAGAAACATGCTGCTGGTGGCGGACCAGGCCCGCTCATTTTCGGTGAGCTCCACGCCGGCGCTGGAGCTGCAGGATCTGATCCAGGAGGGTGCGATCGGGCTATGCAGGGCGGCGGAGCTGTTTGATCCGGCCCTGGGCTATGCCTTCTCCACCTATGCGGTGCTGTGGATCCGGCAAAGCATGACGCGGCTGGTACATGGCTCTGGAGCCATCCATATCCCCACGAAACGATCCCAGGCGATGCACGGGCTGCGGAAGTGGTGCGAGGCCTTCAGTGCGGAAGAGGGGAGGCCTCCCACCGATGCCGAGCAACTGGCAGCAGGCATCACCGGCGTGCAGCGGCCCGGTGATCTGGTAATCCTGCGCCAGGCGGCGGCCGTCTACCAGCTGCGCTCTCTCGATGTGGTGATGGGTGATGAGGATGGCGACACCTGGTTGAGCACCGTGGCGGCCCCTGCAGATGATCCGCAGCCAACCGCCAGCAACAGGGAGTTGGATCAGGTACTGCAGATGCTGCAGCCCTGGCCGGTGCTGCAGGAGGTGATGGAACGGCGGCTGGCAGGCCAGACATTCTGGGAGATCAGCCTGGCAATGGGAATGAGCGAGCGGGCGGCGATTCGCCGCGGACGACAGGCGCTGGCGATGGCGCAGCTGTTGGCGCGCAACAGCGCCATGGGGGATGAGCTGCAGGAGGAGGAGGTGGATTCTGATGAACCGCCAGCGGAAACTGCGCCGGCGCCGCCGCAGCATGTGGTGTACGTGCAGCCGTCCCTCCTGCCAGAGCCTGTACCCGCCTAGCACGTATGTTCCATTCCGGGGTAAAGTCGACCCGAAACCAGTCCATCACGATTTCATGCGGGCACAGGCGCAACACCCCGAAGTCACCTCGGAGAGGGAGAAGGCGCTGACGGAGATGCAGCAGCGCACCCTGAATGCAGTTCGGGCCTACATCGATGCCAACGGCATCAGCCCCACCCTGAAAGATCTGAAGGCAGCGCTGGGGCTCTCATCTCTTAGCCCGGTGCAGTTCCACCTGAGGAACCTGCAGGCTGCCGGGGCGATCGAGCAGCGCCGTGGTGTGCCCCGCTCGATTCGGGTGTTGTGGCCCCGCCCTGAGGTGGCCTGATGGGCTGGGAGCCGTTGCCAGGGGTGCCGGCTGAACCTGGGCCCATTGCGCTCACAGACGCCCAGGCTTTCGAGGTGGAGCGGTTTTCCCGGGCCATTGATGCCACCTCTGACCTGGAAGCTCTGCGGGGCCTGTGCAAGCAGCTGTTGCAGGCCTGGATGACACAGAAGTCTGTGACCTGCTGGGTCATGCGTCAAAACCTGTCAGAGCCTGCTCTAAAACACCGGATTTTGGAGGATTTCTGATGGTCTGGGGGCAATGGCGAGTGCCGGAGCTGAGCGAAGAAGATCGCTTTGCCTTGCGCGTGCTGGAGCTACAGCTTCTCGAAACAGTGGAGCGCCATCCCAGAACGTTGGTTCGGATGTGCGTGGTGCTGTCTGAGCAGTGCCGGGTCAGGGACAACATCATCAACAAGGCCAGCAAGCTGATTGCCGAGCTAGAAGCGAGCCAGGCCATTGCAGAGCCGCCGGCACCTCAGCGGCCTCAGCGGCGCCGGCGGCGCTGGCTGTGGCGCGGAGTTGAGTTCGTGCGGGCGGTGGTGCTGGGCCAATGATCGACCCTTCACACCTCGCCCAGCTGCAGGGCTGAACCGCAACGGTTCAGACCATGTGGATCCAATCGGCGATCATCGGCCGCACCCTGGCGCCGGCTTCACAGGCCGCGGCCAGGCTCATCACGGCGTCGTCGAGGCAGCCGGCTGCAGCCTCGCGCGTACCATCCGGCCCCTGGCGGAACACGCGCATCTGCTCCCCGTAGATGCTGTCGGGCGGGATGCCCAGTTCGCCCTGCTCGAGCAGCAGCAGCACCCGGTCGGTCATGGCGATCTTGCTGGCCTTGCCAGTGTGGAACTCTTCGATGGGCACCCCGGAGCGGAGGCGGGCCAGGGCCTCGCCAACAGCAGCGCCGACGCCGTTCTTCTCGATCAGCACCAGCTCGGGGCTGTACTGGTCGATCAGGCGGGCGGTGCGCTGCAGGCCGTAGTCGCGGCTGCGGCGCGCGTCGTTGAAGGACGCCACCACCTGCCAGGGGTTGGTGGTGACATCGAGCACGGTGGTGACCCATTCGTCATCGCCGGAGCCGTTCGGGTCGATCCCGATCACGTAGTTGTGGCCCCTGGTGGGCAGATCCAGCCCGCCGATGGCCTCGCTGGCCTCGATCAGATCGTGGGGGTAGACCTCGGCATCGGTGGCGGCGAAATCGAGCTCGAACTCCTGCCGGTAGCGCTGCTCGGTGAGCTGGAATTTGCGCCGGGTGTTCTCCGCGTAGTTCGGATCCTGGCTGTAGATCGGGTGCTGGCTCCAGTGGATGGCCACCTTCGCGAAGCCACCGCAGGGGCTGCAGCGAAGGATCGGGATCCCGTTGACCGTGACCTCGCCGATCTGCTGCTCGCCGTGGTCCGTGCTCCAGTGCTCGTGGAAACGGCCACTGCGGCCGTTGGGGGTGCTCACCCACACGGCGCGGGCGCGGGGGCCCAGCAGGCTGAGGGTGGGCATGGCGCCGGTTTCAATGCCGCCCAGCTTTTCGATGAACGCACCCTCATCGAACAGCACGAAACTGGCCGATGGGATGCCCCGGGCGGCCCGCTCGGTGGGGGGCAGGAAATGGAGGCTGCCGCGGCCTTGGAAGACCAGTTTGCGAGCGGAATCCTTCGGGAGGGGTGGGCAGTAGGCACCCAGGCTGGCGGCCTGGCCCTTGATCCGGGCCGCCAATTCAGAGGCGTCCTCTCCAGTCTTGGAGAAGATGATTCCCACCCAGGCCGGCCGCTGGATGGCCTGCTGCAGCATGTAGGAGATGACGGTCTCTGAAACGCCGGTCTGGCGAGACTTGAGCACGTAGGTGTTCTGGAATGCGCGGATGGTGCGCACCAGCGACAGCTGGTAGTCCCAGGCCTGGAAGGGCAGGTATTTGCCCTGGGAGGCGATGTAGGTGCGTGCGGCAAAGTCGGGCCAGCGCTTGGGGAGCTGATCCCACAGCTGCACCGCCTGCTCCTGGGAGAACAGGCCGCGGCGGGGCAGGTACTGCAGCACCGGCCGCACAACCTTCTTGCGGGGCAGGTGGGGGCCTGTGGAGCCCTTGCTGCGGGGCCAGGCATAGCAGGGTGTCTGGGTGCGGAGCTGGGCCTCGTATTCAGCCCAGGCCTCGTCATCCCAGGCCATCAGAAATCACCTTCTCGATCCAGCGCTTCCTGCTCCTCCGGGGTGAGGGGTGCGGCACCAGAACCACCATCGCCGAGCTCCTGCTGGGCGCGCTCGAACTTGTCGATGCTGAGGATGAATTTGTTGATCTCGGCCAGGGTGCCAAGGGCGGTTTGCAGTTGCCGGGCCTGCAGGGATCTGCGCAGCAGCGATTCCATTCGGCTCACCTGAATGGCGCCCATCCGCAGGCGGTCGTAGAGGCTGGTGCTCTGGATGCAGAGCTCGTAGGCATCGGCCACCAGGCGGGCAGCTACGGCAGGGCTGACCTTGAAGCCCTTGGTCGCCACGGTCATCAGATCGTGAGCCCCGTAGCCCTCCTTCACAGCCAGGCCCAGCAGGGCATGCACCCGGTAGTTGCGTTCAGCGGCCTTAGAGATGCTGCGGTCCTTGGTTTTCGGCTTGGCCTTGGGTTTCCGGGGCTTGGGATTGGCGCCGGCCTTTTCGCTGCTCACGCCGGTGTGCCTCCTGCTCAAAACGTAGGCGCCTCATGCTCAACAACTCCCGCAGAGATGTGATTCGCTTCGCAGCGGCGAGCGTGCTCCTTCAGCCAGCTCCTCACCGCCCAGGTGCTGCGATTCAGCATCAGGCCGATGGTGGCCATGTCGCGGCCCTCGGCGCGCAGACGCAGGGCCCGGGCGCCCTCTTCCGCCGTCCATCGCCTCAGGGCCACAGGCACTCGATGCCGCCGGGCACGGATCGTCACGCCAGCCTCCACCAGCAACTTTCGGATTCGCTGCGGCGACACCCCGTAGCAGGTTGCGATCGACTTGATGCTCGCATCGGCCAGGTAGCGGTTCACCACCATCTGCACCGGCAGGGGCACTGCAGGCGGCACCAGGCCATCTCCACCGGCCTGGAGGTTGTTCACCAACGCACGCCGTTGCCTCACCCAGCCGCCGTTGATCCGCGCATCAGCCAGCAGCTGGTAGACGGCCTGATGAGAGCAACCCACGGCCGCGGCGATCGCCTTCACGGGCACGCCTTGCCGGTGCAGGTCCAACATCCGGCAATGGTGGTAACGGGTGAGCGGCCGGCCTTTGGCCATCACCGTCAACGGCCCCGCTGGGCCAGCAAGGCCTCCACTGCCCGAGTGATGCGGGCCTCGGTGGTCTCCTCCTCCGGCAGGGCCGCGGCCAGCCGGCCCATCAGGGCCTGGAAATCGGTGAGGGCCTGCTGGTCGGGGAAGGTGAGCTGCACCGTCAGCCCGCCGGGGCCTGGATCGGTCGGGTCGGGTTCCGGAGGTGGCGGTGGCTCGTCAATCCCCTCCACCTGCTGCCGCCATTCCTCATCCGTGAACCAAGGGCTCATGTCGAGATCGGCGTGCTCCTCCAGCAGGTTCGCCAGGGCAGCGCCATCGAACTCGCTCAGGTCGCTGGCGCGGTTGTCGGCAACGCCATACTCCGCCTTCTGGGAGGGGGAGAGGTCGGTGCGCTGCACCGCCACCAGCGTGCGGCCATCGGCGGGCACCACCAGCACCTTTTCGATACCGATGGCGGCGGCGGCCTCGGCGGTGCCGTTGCCGGCGAGGATCCTGCCAGCCTCATCGATCACCAGACTCCGTGCGGCGCCAAACTCCTGGAGCGAGCGCTCGATCATTGCAGTGCTGCGCTGGGTGCGGCGCCGGGCATTCTTGGGGTCCTGAATCAGGGCCTCCAGCGTGGTCTCGGTCGGCATGGTCACCGGGGCCATGTTGGGACGGCGGCGGGGAGGCATGGTTACCCAAATACAGGCTGATGGGTAACGTAACCGGGTGAGAACGTAGTTGTCACGGCATAAACCGCTGAATAGGGGTGCATTTCCATTCCTGCGAGCCTGTGTGCCAGTTGTCTTCTGACAGGCTAAAAATCCTGTTGCAGACAGGCTTTCAGTGGTCAGAGGCGGCAAGAATCAGCGGTCTGTCGTTGATGGGTCTGCGTCACTGGTGGTATCGAACGGGCTCACATCTGTGCGATCCGATCGAGCGGGCCCAGGCAGAGCGATTGATACAAGCGAACTACCGGCAATGCTCACCTCGGCTGTTTGACGGTTTGGTGGTCTGCAGCAAATGCCGCGGCCTGCTGAAGCCGCCGGATCAGAGGGATGTCTGTGGCCGCCCGCACCGCTGGGCCTGCACTCGCTGCCGCACCGCTGGCCGCCGGGAGTGGGTATCAGCCGCGGCCATCAAACGGGCTGTGTTCGAGGCTCTGCAGCGGCGGCTGCCGGAGATGGCGCGGCTGTGTGAGCACCGCACGGGGTTTCAACGGGAGCGCGAGCAGCGGTGGCTGGAGCAGCTGGAGCAGTTCCAGGCGATGGCCCAGCAGTTGCATGAGGCTGGCTTACCGCGCCTGGCAATTTTGGCGCGGGCGGCCCAGGTGCAGCTGGCGGAGGATGAGCTGGGAGATCCGCCCTACCTCGATCGACACAACTGGGGCGAGACGTTCAGCAGCTGGGGGGCGTGGGAAGGTGCCAGTTCACACCAGTGGCGGATGGTGACCGCCTTCTTCTGCCGGAAGGTCGTCTGGGATGGCGAGCGGCTGCAGGTCGTCCTTTTCGGCCGGCGGTTTGTCGATCCACTGCTGATGAATGGCAACGAGGACCTCGTTGATCAGCCCCTCTGGCGGCCGCCCGTTCATCCGTTGGCGTTCAGCCATCCTGCTCATCGGGTGGGTTGACGACGCAGGCAGGACAGTTTGGCAAACCTCAGCTGGGGACGAGGGGGTGAGTATGGAGGGCCTACTTCATCAACGATCAGGAAAGTCGCAGCCGGCTGTGGTTCAGCGAAAGAGGCAATCTTTGCCAGCTCCTGTTTAAGTAATCCCATGGTGCGCACCCCCGCTCCGCGGCGGCAAGCAATGAACAATGCTCGGCGGCAAAGTTCACTTGTGATCATCGCTTGAGTTTCGGATTTCATTCACGGTGGGGGATAGGGGTGTGGTTGGGGTGGTCATGGTTGAACTCCGTGGGGATATAGTTGATGGACTATTTCGTAAAGGAAATAACAAATCCAAAACACAGTGAAGGCGTCTCGTTTCATCACCCCACCTCCGCACCGGGCACCGGCAGCTCGATGCAGCGCCCGCAAGCATCCCCGCCCGGAGTGGGGAACACGTCGCCCCGGCTGCCCCATCTCCAGCCGCGCTCTACTCGCGTCCACCATCCGCCAGTGCATGCGTGGGCCTTGGTGCCGAGCGGGTAGTCACGCCACGGGCGATCGACAGTTAGGAGACTCACGACCCCACCTCCGCACCGGGCACCGGCAGGGCGTGGGCGGAGTGGGTGGGTCACGACCGCCCCTCCGCTCGCAGCTCGGCGGCGAGAGCGTTGTGGTGGCCGCAGCCTCCAGTGCATGAGACGCTCGGCGTGAATCCCGTGGGCCAGCCGGTGGATGGCTGCACTCGATTGGCGGGATGTCCACACCACCCGCCATAGCGGCTACCGCAACTGGATCGAATCAGGTAATCGCAAACAGGGAATCCGCAGGTCGGAACCGTGTTTGGATTGAGGCCATCGCTGACCATGGGCGCGGCGGGGGATAGGGGCGGGGTTGGGGTGGTCATAGTATGTCGCTGTAATAATCGGCCCATCGCTCATCCCAGTATTCATCATTTCGCTCTTTACAGGCAGGGCAAAGAGTGACGATGTTTTCGGCGGGATTCTCGTATTGGGTGCGTTGGTGATAGGTCAAGGCTCCAAATCTGCCGCAATAATCGCAGCGGCTAATCAGACATCGGAACCACTTTGCAAGACGATTCATCACCCCACCTCCGCGCCGGGCACCGGCAGGGCGTCACCAGACCAGCTCACCACGGCATCAATCAACCGGCCGGCCAGCTGGATGTTTCCGACTGTCAGGCCACCAGATGAGCGAGCAACACACAGGATGCGCTCGAACATTCCGCGCAGTTCCGGCAACCGCTCCGTCATGGGCACGGGCGACGACTGGGCGTTGATGGCGGCAGGGTGAGCCAGGATCGCCTCAGCTAGTGCAGCAGCGCCTAGCCGGCGGTGTGTGCCGTCCACCTCGCGGATGATGGCGGCCAATGTGTCCGCGCTCATGGGTGCGGGCACGGGCGCCGGCTGGGGGGTGGCGGAAAGGTCAATAACGGCCTGGGCTATGGCAGAAAAACGGTCGTAGTTGGTTTTACAGAAGTTGAATTGCCACAAGCAACGCAGCTTTTCTTCACTCGGCCTCACTGCCTCGGTTCGGGGCTGGGGGGTGGCGCACCTTTGCTGGATGGCGCGGGCAAAGGCAATCAGCTGGTGATCCCATGCCTCCCAGCAGCCCTCCTTTACGACGGTGCCATCTGGATAGGATCGCTCCCCCTCGAATCGGTCCAAGTCGCAATCATCGGCTAGGTCTAACACCTCCTCATCACTCAGCCCCGCCACCTCCGGCTCAGGCTGATCGGCGCGGTAATCAGTCATCGTGATCTCCGAAGATAAACCGCCACTATTATCAGAATGGCGATGAGTGTGATAACGCTGTCGCTGTCGATGTTGACCATCATGGCCGCATCCCCTCCCTGAGCACCTGCCCCAGCTCACCGGCGACGCTGCGGGCGACGGCGGTGCAGGTCTGGCACGGCTCAGGGCACCGGCCCGGCAGGGGGCAGGCGGCCAGGGATAACCGGGTGGAGGGTGTTGGTGGGCGCTGGGCCTGATCGCTGGTGGCGGGCGCGGTGGCAATGCGGGCCATGGCCTGCTGGGTGGGGGTCGTGAGGGTGATCATCGGGGGGTGGGGTTGTGGATGCGGTCGCTGGGGAGGAGGTCAGGCCACCTCCCGGTCACGAGGGTCCACCCAACCCAGGCCGATCAGGCGAAACAGCTCTGGCTCGGTGCGCACTGGCACCACCGACCCATCGGCGCGGCGCAGCAGGCCGCCTTCGGAGTGGTAGCCAGCCCGCACCCAGGCCCGGGCCAGCACCTGGTGGCACCAGTCAGCTGAGCCGGTGCGGATCGCCCGCTGCAGGCCGTAGCCGTCGGGATGGACCATGAACAGATCAAGCCGGACCCCCTCGGGGAGGATCCGCTGCGTGTATTTGCAGGGCAGCTCCCCACGCACCTTCTCCCACTGGTTCACCACCGTGGCAATGCCGCTGCAGAACAGCGGTGAGGCGTCGTAGGGCTTGGGGACACACACGATCTCGATGTCGCCGATCGTGGGCCGCTGCCGGCGGATGCTGCCGGCGAGACTGATCACCTCGCAGTGCGGGTCGAGCTGCTCCATCACACCTACGGCGATGGCCTCGGCTTGGGCCAGGGGGATGCGGTCGGTGGTGGTGCTCATAAGAACATCCCGGTGTTGCGCTGCTTCTGCTTCTTCTGCAACTCGAGGATCAGGTCAAGCCGCTGCTGAATCCCCCGCAGCCATTCCAGGCTGACCAACACCATTTCGGGCGCGGCTTCTTCGCCTTGGCGGTCGTGCTCAATCGCCTTGTTCGGATCGGCCGTGCGCCAATCCGGCCATGTGCGGCTCTCGTTGGTGCGCTGCTTGGCCAGCAGGGCGGCGATCACCTGTTCTGGTGTGGCACCGCTGCGCAGAGCCCCGTCGAATCCAAGAATGATCACGTCGATCCACTCGGGCAGGGTTGGCTGCCCCTGGTCGGCCGCGGCCTCGACCTCCTGCAGCTCCTTGCGTAGGTGATTGCAGACGCCACGGGTCCGGTCACCAGGGCCGAACGTGAGCTGGCTGAAGGCGGCCTGTCCGTGGAGGTGCGCCAACAGGTCGAAGCTGCTCATAGCCCCCGGTCCGCGAGAAAGCGGCGGGCCGGCTGGCCCAGGTGGCCGCCACCGGCAGCGTGCAGCCTCAGCTGCTTGGCCAGCACCCCCGGGCGCTCGCGCCGCAGGAATGCCATCCAGAAGGGATTGATGAACCGTGGCGCCTGAAACAGGGCCTGGATGGTCTCCTCCTGGCTGGCCGTGGCCCAGTCGTCCGGGCGATCCTGCAGATGGCTCACGCTTCACCTCCCAGCTGGTCGCACAGGGGGCACGGGAAGCCCATCAGCCGGACAACCGTGGCCATCTCGCGCCAGTAACGGCGCCAGGCGGTCGCTGCGGCATGTTTCAGGGCATGGCCGGCCTGGTGGCCAGCAGGGAGGGCCTCCAGCTGGTGCCGGAGCTCCTGGACCTGGGCACCAGCAAGGTGCGCTCGATCAGTGGCCAGGCGGGCCAACTCGGAAAACAGGGGCGAGTAGGTCATGTAAGCGTTCATAAGGATTTCTCCCACTGAAAAGATCGGGACATGAAGCGGTAGAGATCGAGCGCATCTACCCAGCTGCCAACGGCAACATCGACATCGATGAGCTCCACGGCGGTGTGGCCGGGGCTGCAGAAGAGCACGAACGCACGCTGCGGCCACCAGCTGTGGGTGTCGATCAGCAGCGCCAGGGCTGCTCCCAGCTCAGCCGCCACACGCTGGGGGTTGAGCTGATCCGGTGAGCCGGCCTGCACCATGCCAATGCCAATGTCGCTGCCATCTCTGAACCGCACCAGCAGGTCGGCAGATGTGGCCACGGGCAGGCGCCAATGCCGCAGGGGCAATGGCGCAGCAAGCACCTCGAGGCGCTGCCAAAAGGGATGGGCGATCAATGGCTCGATCGTGGGCAGAGCCGAAGTGAACGGAGCCACGCTGGGCGCCCAGGGGCCCCTGGTGGCCGCGGCCGGGTTGTGGAGGCTGTTGGCGTAGATGGTGCAGGCCCGCACCACCACGGGATCCTGCGCAGAGATGGTGTGCCTCTGGTCGTGGGGATAGATGCGATCAAGGATCTGGTGAGCCGAGAGAAGCTCTTCCCCGTTCGGGCTTACGAAGCCGCCATCCGGGAGGGGGAGCAGAGCCTGGCCTTCGGGAGTGGAGAACCAGGTGAGCGGTTCGGGGAGGGAGAGGGAGGTCACCATGACTTTCCCCGCAGATGGGGCGGCATGGCGGTGATCGAGCAGCCGAATTTCTGCCAGCGCATCTCCCAGCCGCAGGGGAGTGGGATGCGCCAGCTCAGGCCGCCGCTGCGCACATCATTGGTCCTACAGAAGATCAGCATGATCACCAGTGCTCTGTGGGCTCAACAGGGCCCACGGGTTCGGGCAGTGCCAGCCAGGACGGGGCAACGGCGACTGGTGGTAGCGGTGCACTGCTGGCCTGGGCCTCTGTTTCCTTGGGATTGAGCAGGACCACGGGTGCCGCGGCCGCTGCAAGGGCAAGCAGATGCTCGGCTTCTTCGGGTGGCAGCTCCACCACAAATGCCGCAGTCGTGCGCCATAGCCGGCGGTTCGTGTCCCTGAAATGGCCAACGGCAAGATCGTCAGCCACATGGAACCGGTGCTCACCGGCGTAGAAGTAGCGGCCCAGGTATCTCTCCACTGGCACCACGTAGCTCTGCGTGGCACCGCGATCAGTGATCAGGACCATGGCGCCGAGGGGCGGATGCTCGCGTTTCAGGGCAACGGCCATCAGATCTTCTCCGCACCCATGGAAGGCAACAGGTTGCCCATGGCCTCTCGGGATGCCTGCAGCTGGCGGGCCTGTTCTGCGGTGGCCTGCACCGCCGCGTAGGCGAGCTGTCGACGGTTGCGGTGAATGGCGGCAATCACCTCCTGGGGCAGCTCGATGCCGATCAGGCGAGGGCCCATGGCGGATTCGACCCTGAGAGGGCCGGATGAATCTCGAAAGCCACCGCCACGGCCGGTTCCGGAGTAGGCCGCGTGGCAGCAGCAGATCACGGCCGGATCAGAGCCTGCCATCCACTCACCGGTGGGCAACACGTCGTAGTCGCTCAGGTGGTCGTTGATGGCCCGGTCGTAGTTGCCCACGATGCCGGTGTCGAAACAGGCGAAGCAGGTGTAGCTCGGCAACACAAAAGCCGGGCCAGCGGGTGGGCGCCGCTTGTGGGGGGCAAGGTCGAAAACGGCGGCCGGTGATGGCGTGATGGAAGAGATCATTGGCCGGTGACGTGACGGTGGTAGGCGAACGGGTCGGGGGCGTTGGTTTCGGGATCGATGGGAGCAACGAAGGTGGCCGCGGCCACGGCAGCAACGGGCTGGTTTTGGGGCAGGTAGGCCACAAACCGCCGCTCTTTCAGCCAGCGGGCCAGATCGGGAAAACAGGGAGCAAAACCAGTGGTGGCAAGCTGCTGGTCTTGGGCTCGAAGCTCAGCAGCGTGCGCAACCACCAGGTGGTCGATGGTGTGGCCCTCGGCGAGGACAACAGCAAGCTCACGCTGGGCAGCGGGGAGAGACTGGCAGGTGGCGCGGCGGGGGCTGCACAGGTAGGCGGCGCTGAGCTGCTCGAACGCGGCAGAGGCTGCAGGGCCGGCGCGGAGCTGCTCACAACGGCGGCGGTAGCCGGTGTGGAGCGATTTGCAGCCGCTGGCCGCGGCGTGCTCGAGGAAAGGCTGCAGCACCCCCAGGGCATGGGCATGGAGGATGGCAGATCGATCGCCGGCACTGAGCTCTTTGGGCGCGGCTGGGTGCTTCTCGCGCCGGCGGTGCCACCACTCCACCAGCAGCTGGCGGTGGGGCTTGGCGCAATCAGGCAGGGCGCTGTCCTGAGCAGCGACTGAGGCGATGGCTGAGGGCTGATCGTCGGCAGGGGAACAGCGGTCACTGCAAGCCAGGTCGGCATGTCGCTGGGGAGCGGCGTTCTGGTTTGAGGTTACCACGATCTGGCGATCTGTCACAAGCGCGTCAGCGGTTGTGACCTGGGGTGCGGAAGCGGAGTCGGTTACGACTCGTTGGGACATATTTATCTTTGAAGAAGTAGTTAACCCTTCTAAGATTTCTTCTTCTGTGTTTAAGGGTTTATTGATTGGGTCCCCCTGGGGGGGAGTCCCCCCTGGGGGGAGTGGTGCCCCTGAAGGGGACTCCCCCTGGGGGGGAGGGGTGGTGCCCCTGGGGGGCCTCCCCCCTGGGGGGAGGGGTGCTGTCGTCTTCCGTTCTGCTGCAACGGATTTCGGCCGTTGCCTTTTACGCTTGGTCTCCATCCGCACCCGGTAGACATTGGTGCCACGAGGACCGGTGCCCGCCAGGACGATCCATCCCTCTGCCAAAAGGGTGGAAACCGCTGCGCGAATGTCGCGTTCTTTCATCCCACACTCCAACGCAAGGCGCGGCACAGACGGGAATGCGTTATCACCCTGTCCAGCGTAAAACCAGAGCCAGGCATATACAAAGATCAGCCTTCTGCGTCCTATTTCTGCACAGCTGCTCAGTAATTCCAGCGGTATCTGAGCGAAACGAGGGCGGTATAGTTCAGCATTGGAAAGATCGCGTGGCATGGCAAGATCTGGTGTGGTTGAGTCCACTCCCCTATGCCTGCAAAGTGCGGTTGATGCCGTAGAATGACCGCGGTGCGGCCATCAGATTCGCTGGGGAGCTTGACTGGTGGCCGCAGCCCGAGAGGGCAACATGGGCTCCGCCGATTTGGCGGAGCCTTTGTTGCGTTCGGGGAACCGGCCACTGAGCTTCAACCATAGCCGGTTCGGGATGTCGCCACCTGGGGCCGTTACCAATCTGCCGCCGCCCGTGACCTGGGCCAGCGACAGAGCACCTGTACGGCTGTCTCATTCTGGGCAAGGTTAGGAGTGGTGAGAGCTGCTAAAACGTGTTCGAGTTTGAAAATGCTCGTTTCCCGTCGCTAAGACGTGTGTTCGAGACCAGACCGGCTCGTTCTCTGTCTCCGCCTCCTCGGATCGCCATGGCCAAGAAGCAAAGCCAGAGCAACCTCCCGGTGGAGTCTCAGTTGCTGACGGGATCCGAGCAGCTGGGTTGGCTCACGGCAGAGGTCGATGGTCGTGAGCGGTTGCGCCAGCTGCTTCAGCAGTGGCAGAAGCGCAACGGCTGGAGCCTCGCGGTAATGTCCCGCCTGGCGGAGCTGTCGCTGCTGGCGAACGCGAAGGTGCCGGTGCCCGATTGGATTGCCGGCATGCCGCTTCAACCCGGTGATCTGGTGAACCATCGGGGCCACTCCTGGGAGGCCGTTGGCAACCCGTTGACCGAGCCGGCCGAAGGCGCTGCGGGCTGGATTGATCGAGGCCTCACCAGCCGGTTGCATGCTTCCGGCCTTAACCTCTTCTTCCGCAATCAGAAATCTTCGATCACGGTCTCTTTTCTGCTGGAGATGGGCCGGCTGAACGAGTGGATTGCCCGGGTGCAGGCCGGCAAAGCACAGCCGCCAGCTGAACAGCGCTTGTCTGAGCTGGTGATGGGGTCCACGGTGATCCGCGACAGCGAAGGCCCCCTGGGCCCTGAAGAGTTTCTCTCGATCGCTGGTAGTCGCCTCGAGCCGCCGCCATGGCCCGATCAACCAGCGGCCCCTGCCGATGTCGCCACTGTGCCGGCCCGCCAGCTGAGGGCCGCGGCCGCGGCCGCCGGGCTGGACATCATCGACGACTGGGCCACCATTGCGGAGCTCTACCCCAGCGACGACCCAGAGCGGCTGAAGCGGCTGCAGAAGGTCCTCCAGGGCCTGGCTCAATGGGACGCCAAGCAGGAGGAGAATGAGCGAGTTGCAGCCCATGTGCTCCTCCAACGGCTCCAGCACACAGTCGACATGCGCGCGAAACAGGCTGCAGACCAGCAGGATGCAGACGAACCGGCCGCGGCATCCGTGGTGATCCCAGCGGTGGTGCAGTAGATCAGCGGCGGCGCCAGCTGAACTGACGTTCGGACCACACAGGCTGGCACTGGAGTTCCTTGGTGGAGCAATTCGCCTGGGCAGGGGACAGCATGATCAGTCGCAGGCTGATGCAGCCGTGGATCTGGAGAAGCTGCTGGCGGTTCTGCCAAAGCAGATCCGCTGCTGCAGCGTGAAGAACTGTGACACGTAGTTCGCTTCCAAGTCTGGCCAGGGTCACCAGTGGCGGTGCGTCTGGAACTGGAACTGGGCCGTGGTCATTACCAGATCGGTTCATCACGAGTAGGACATAGGTGCTAGGTTTCGCTCGTGCTTGGCCGAGCGTAGCCAGGCAGCTCCCCACCTCAACCAGAGCAACGCACCTGATGGACGCTCTCCCGCCTTCTGGCCCGCCAGCGGAGCCGGCGCAGGAAACGCCTGCACCGGCTGATCCGCTCACCCAGACGGTTCTTGACATTGCCGATCGTCTTGCCGCGCTGGAAGAACACACGGCCGTCAAGCACGAGGCGGTGCGCGAGGCCTTTGCTGGTCTCCGTGCTGAGCTGCGCAAAGGTCTGGACTCTCAAGGCAAGATTACGGATGACCCGGGCCGCCGGCTGGTGGGGTTTCTGGGCTATCAGCCCAGCACCCAGCAGCAGGTTGAGCTGTTCACCGCCTACGCGGCCTGGCATGCCACCAATCCCAAGCTGGTAGAGAACCGCCAGGCCGAGTACACAACAAAGAAAGGCCAGTTGGTGTCCTACGGCTATGCCGATCTGGCTGGCGTGATCGCCACGGCTCAGACCGCTGCGCCATTTGGTCTCTCTGCTTTCACCAGGCAGGAGTTTGACGACAACGGCCATCCCATCGTGACCGGCTACCTGGTGCACACCAGCGGTGGGGCAACCAGCACGGGCCCAGTTCCACTGTTCACGGCCGATAGCGACCGCCCGGGTCAGGCACATGCCAGTGGCCTCACAACCTGCCGGCGCCTAGCGCTGCAGATGGCCATCGGCCTGGCCGCTGAGCGCGAAGACGATTTCAACTTGAGCAATGAAACCTCAGCTGCCACCCGGGCAGCACCACGGTCAGCAGCACCGGCTCGCACCGTTGGCGAGCGACCGATTGCAAACCCACCGCGCCGTGTTGCAGACCCAGAACGAGATCAGCGCAACACAGCTGCCACCACTCGGCCAGCGCCCGTCACGCGCCAGGGGCCCCCACCCGGCTGGCTGAGCAAGGAAGAGCGCGACGCGCTTGAGCAGGAGCTCATGGATCCCGCCATCACCCCGCAGCGATTTGCTGAGATCGAGGAGAAGCTGCTCGCCGCCAAACAGTCGGTCAGCACCTCCGGAGGTGCTGGGCAATGAACCACTACGGCCGCAGGGTGTCAGCACGCAGCCCATAGGGTTCTGTGCTGATGCTGCAGCACATGAGACGTGTGTGATGGCCTCCCAGGAGATGCCGGCCACTGAGCGGACGACTCGGTGGGGTCAAACCCAGCCTCTCCCCAGACACGGGCCCCGCCGCGGGATGTGGGTTCGCTCCAGGTCATGGGCCATCAGGCCCACATCAAGGTCATCAGCAGCATATTGCCCAGCAATCAATTCCCACTTCATTATTCCTGATTGATCATGGCTGATTTTGAAGCTCATTCTTTCGATGCTCCCGCGAGTATTCGCACTGAAGCCGACGCAGTGCACCAGCAGACTCTGCTTGGTGTAGAGCCGGTATGTCTTGAACCTGGCAAGATCTACGCGATCCGCACTTCTGAAGGATTCAAGACGATTGATCTCACCACTGAGTCAATTCTTCAGGCTGCCGGGCAGCTGCGGTCTCGCCCTCTATCGCGTTATGCCTTCCACAAAATTGAAAGCTTTGTTGCCTATGTGAAAAACGTTATGGGCACAGACTCTGCTCGCGATGGTGATGTGTTGTGCATTGCCGATGAAAGCACAAAGACCGTACGGGTGATTTTTGACGCTCTAGATTACCAATGGGGTGACGTGTACACGGATCTGAAGCTCCAAACCAGCTCCGAGTGGCAACGCTGGATGAGTAACAGTGGCCGGTACATCTCGCAGCAGGACTTTGCCGAGTTTTGCGAGCTCAACCTCGATTCTTTTGCTACTCCATCAGCTGCCACCATCCTGGAAATCGCCCAGACCTTCCAGGCAAAAAAAACCGTTGATTTTGCCAGTGCTGTTCGCCTTTCGAGTGGCGCCATCAAGCTGAAGCACGAGGAGAAGATCGAGGCCACCGCCGGAGAGCGCGCTGACATCACCATCCCCGAGGAACTGCGCCTGGCCCTGCCGATCTTCAAGTACGACAAACCCTATGAGGTGCGGGCCCGCCTGCGCTACCGGATCGTGGATGGTTCGGTGCGCCTTTCGGTGCTGCTGCTCGATCCAGAAATGGCACTTGAGCACACCTTCAAGGCAGTGGTCGACCAGGTGGCCGAGCAGTTAGAGATGCCTGTGTTCTACGGCAAGGTCTGACGCCTTGCTTTTCATGTCCACCCCCTTTTTATCCATCCCCTTACAACCACATGACTAGCGATCCAGAAACCATCGACAGCGAAGACGATCTTGAAGCTTCACCCTTTGGGCAGTTTCTTTTCTCCCAGCGGGATGGCAAGACCCACACCGAGCTGTCACAGGCCATAGCCGAGGTGAGCAAGGCAGTGCTGGCCACCGGCGGCACTGGCACCATCACCCTGAAAATCACCGTGAGCCCCCTGGGGCACGAAAACCGTCTGGTGGTCAAAGACGACGTGGTGGTCAAGCCACCCAAACCGATCAGGGATTCGAGCATCTGGTTCTACAACGAAAGCCAGCGTGGCCTCAGCCGCAACAATCCCACCCAAGGCGAGCTGGATCTGGCGGTGATCCCCATGCGCCCGCGAGCTGGTGCCGCCATTGCCGCCGATCGCAACAACACCGGCGCCTGATCTGCATCATCACTTTCCCCACTGCATTGCAGCCATGGACTCCCCCAACGACCAAACCATCACCGGGTTCGCCTTGTTTGCCGATGGCAGCCTCCACCTGCAGCGTGGCTACGGCCAGCAGCATTTTCAGCCCTGCCAGCCGGACCATCTGCCCTCCGACGACTTCAAGGCCCTGATCTGGGTCATCGAGGCCGCCCTGGGCGCCTGCCACAACGAGCTCCAGCAGACCGAACCCTCCTCCATAAATTCGGTGTTGCGGGTGATAGCCCTTTGCAACAGTCACCAGGCACCGGATCCATTTACCAAGGCCGTCATGACCTGGGTTTGTCCCCATCCCATCCGCTGCCACGACGATGCCCAGCCATCTGGAAGAGAGCTTTGCCAACCAATGGTTGGTTTCCTTCCCAGGCCTTCCCTTCGTCAGGGAACACACCTTGCCAGTGTGGACCGACTGGGCGGTGTTTCAGAAGCAAGAGGGCCTGCGATCGCGTCTACCGCCCGCCTTCCGGGCGGACTTTGCCTGGCCTGATGCCATGGTCGCGGTCGAGATCAATGGCGGCCTGTGGCGCCCCGGCGGCCACTCCACCGGCAGCGGCATCACGCGCGACATCACGAAAACCACTCTCGCCCAGCTGTCCGGCTGGGTGCTCATCCCTCTTTCCGATGCTCACATCTTCGATGGCACCCCCTTCTGGCTCCAGCTCATCGCCGATCTCATCACCCACCGCAGAGATTTTCTACTCAGCCGAAACGCGCCAGGTGCTCCAGCTGGGGGGGGTGAACCTGCATCCTGCGGGGCACTGCCTGATGCCATGGATGATCCACGACTCGGATCTTCACCCCAGCCTCCAGGCCGGCGCCGTCGCCGGGATGGAGCACAACGGGATCGAGTGGATCTCCGTGCAACACTCGGGCAACTACGGCAGCAGGCAGCTGCGCCTGGTCCATAACGCTCGGGGAATCCTGCTCACGCCATGGGGCGGTTACATCCAACAGGAGGACAGCCTCAAAGAGCTGCACATCAATGACGGCGACTTTGTGTTGCATGCGCCGCTGCCGGGAATGACCATCCCTGTTGCTGGTCGCTACTTCCCGCCTGGTTCGTTGCAGATCATTGTGGATGAATACGAGCTGCAGATCACAAATCAGCACACTACGCTGCCCACTCCAGTGATGGTGGATTCGCTGCCCTGCAGCGGCTGGTGCAAGAAACAGCACATCTACATCGACAACGGCATGACAGAACAAGCCGTGATTTTTTTCGACAAGAACGGCTGGCCCATTGCCTGCCGCGAAAACTTTTTCAACGACGCAGACCGCAAAGCGGTGCGGTGGTGGCGGTACGACTACAGCCGGCCCCTGCCCAGCGGAGTGATGGTGTGATGGCCACCGAGATCATCTATCGCACTGATGAGCCGGAATGGCAGGTTGAGCGCCAGCCGGCGGGAGTCACCGACCCCAGGGTGGTGCGCTTTCGCAAGCTCGGCAAGAACAGAACCTTGCTCGATCAGAACGCCCGCTGGACGCCCTTGGGATGGGACTGCAAACGCTGGGTGCCAAGCTCGCCAAAGGTGCCCCAGTGGCTGCTTGAGAAGGTTGTGCTCCACATGCAAACACTGGATTTGAAACCATGAAAATGGCTAAAGCTACACAGGCCGACCTGGATATGGCGGTTAGTCTAGCCAATGCTTTCGAGTCGCTGACGTGTAGATGGGAACCAGCATTGCCGGAGGAGATGCAAAAGGCTTCTGAAAGCGAAGATCAAGATGCAAATATAGAATTATTTGATGATAACGACGACAAACAGTGTGGGCGCGTATTGCGGCACTTGCTTGACATTGTGAATCGGGGCAGCCTTTTTCGTGTGGTGTGGGGAATGCTGGTGTTGTTGGATCCGGCCAATCGATGCGTTGATTCAAATGCCGCCACCATCGAGCACCATCCTGATGCAAATGCTGGCCTGGAAGCAAAGAATGCCTGTCCTGCAGAGGAGTATCACGAGGACATGGGGAATGTCCTGTGGTGGCTGTTTCCGATTGATGAGCCCCCTTATGTAGGGATGCCAATCGATGACGACTGGCCTGGCTACCACACGCACTTCACGCGGCTCATCTGCCCTGATGAACCGCAGCCCACTCCCACCCCGCCGCAATAACCATGAGCACTGCCCTCTGCTGCGAGCCAGGCTGTCAGCAAGCCCACGACAACTGGCCGGGCCCGGGCCCCACAGGACAGCTCTGCCAAGACCACTGGGAGGCCTATTGCGACCGCCAGTGGTGGGAGGCCTGCACCGCCATCGATGAGGCCGGCCTGATGGTTTGGCCAGGGCATTCCCTCGCTCCCAGACTGGCATCAGAACAGACCTGATCCACCATGACCAAGGGCAGCAACACGGCGGGGCAGGCCAGCCCCCAAGGCGTTGACAGCAAGCCAGCCGCGGCCACGCAGAAGCCTTTGATCTTCACGCTTCAGGCGGTGCGGGACACCTGGCTGAAGAAGTCCGTCGACCCGGCGGCAGAGCTGCCCGAGGATCAGAAGGTGCTGGTGCCGGCCGGCAAGCAGCTGCCCGTGGTGGCCACCAGCGAGATTCCGCGCAACTCCCACGAGCTGGTGGAGCTTGGCTCCAGCGCCGGCCAGTGGCACGTCTACATGCCGCACTTCCGGCGCCTGCAGGGGGCGGCCCCAGCGGCCCCGCCAGCGCCGGCGGTGATCGTTCAGCCTGGCGTGATCGACTGGAGTAACTTCGACGCCTTCATCACCCCGACCCTCACGGTGGGGGAGGTGCTGCAGTTTGACCCCCGGCGCCGGCCATCGGCCCAGAGCGCCGTGGTGCCGCGCATCCTGGAGACCGCCCGCGAGTTTCAATCCGTTCGCATGGCCTGGGGCCGGCCGCTGGGCGTCACCAGCTTCTACCGGCCAGAGCCGATCAACCGCGAGGTGGGCGGGGTGCGCAACAGCTTCCACGTCTCAGGCCTGGCCATTGACATCTACCCGATCGGCTTGCCCCTGCAGGCCCTCTACAGCTTCCTGATCGGCCGGTGGACCGGTGGCTTTGGCGACGGCCGCAACCGGGGCTTCATCCACCTGGATCGCAGAGGCGGTGGCCGCTTCGTGCCCAGTGGCGGCGTGCGGCCGGCTGATGTCTGGCCCTACTGAGCGTTCCAGTTGGTGCAGGTGTGCTGCCTGGCTGAGTACTGGAGCTCGGTCTGGTCGATCAGGTGATCGAAGGGCATCAGCTCGCCGCCTCTTGCATCACTGACACCCAGATGCGGCCCATTCCCAGCAACGGAAGCACTCGATCCCTGAGATCCACATTGTGCATGCGAATGCAGCCCAGGGTGGGATGCAGCGCTTGCCGTGGAGCCCATGCCCCTGGCCACCCGCAGGCCGTGCCGCCGCCGTGGATCATGATCCCGTCCCTGCCGTAGCGACTTCCGGGGCCCTCCTGCCCTTCCTGGCCCAGCAGGTCAAATGAATACCAGCCATAGGCGCGGCGATCAGCGCTAAACGTTGCGGATGGGTCCTGCTCATAGTCGCGGTAGACCTGGCCCACCAGGTACAGCCCTGGAGGTGTATCGCTGTTGGTTACCGTCCATTCCGATTCGCCCGCCTGGCCCCGGCACAGACACGGCACAGACCAGAGGCGTTTGCCGTCGTGGGTGTAGGCGGTGAGTGTTTTCAGGCGATCATCGGCAAGGAGGTGGTGATCGCCGGGCTTCAGCGGTGGCTGCTTTTTGGGCCCGACCATCCCGGCAGGGACCGAGACGCCCTGCTGCTGGAGCGGTGGCCGTTGCTGTGGGGCCAACAGCCGCCCGGATTGCACCAGCCCCCACACGCGCTGAGCCTCGGCCTGGCGGCGGTCCAGGTGCGGCACGCCAGGGCGGAAGTATCCGGTGCGGCTGGCGGCTGATCCGGTCCAGTATTCAGCAGCCTGTGCCGGTGTCATGTTCGGCGGCCGGTTCTCGAAAATTCGAGTCCAGCCGATCAGCGAACCCTGCGATGGGTCGTGTAGACCGGCGTACTCCTCAGCGAAATACTGCTGTTGCCAGCGGTTGGAGTTGGGATCGATGCCACTGGTAAGGGCCGTCGAGCGTGCCTTGTCGTAGGCGATGCGCCTGACCGCGGTGTACTGCATCGCGCCACGCCCTGCACCAGAACCTGCCTCAACCACATCGAGGCGGTCAAGGTTGGGCCGTCCGGTTTCGATGATGATGCAGCCGATGAACCCGCATGCTTCGGCTGGCGTCAGCGGTCGGATGCGCTCGCGTGATTCCTGCTGCACCTGCGGGCTAGTGAGGTAGGTGAGCCAGGATTGGAGATTCTCGAGGCTGGGATCCCTGCTCATCACGGTGGCAGGGGTGACGGGAGAGGCCGGGGCAGCGACAGGTCCGGAAGGTGGTGTGGGCTTCAGCCAGATGCTGTTGCGGATCTGGCCACCCTCTTCGAGCTGCTGCCGCTGCGCCGGGGTGAGCATGAGCTCCACCGCCGACCAGAAGGCCTGATGCTGGGGGTTGCCCAGTTTGGTGGACAGGGCGTAGCGCAGAAGGGAGGGGTTCATGGCGGGGTTCATGGCTTGGTGGGCTGTGTGGATTGCTCACGGCGCGCCAGGGCCGCCGGATCGAACAGCAGGGTGAGGATGCGCAGCTCCACAGCCGAGGGATCGCGATGCACCACCCGTTGCACCGCCGTAAAGAACAGCAGTGACACCTGAGCAGCGCCGGCCGTGATCGCCCGCTGCATCTGGGCATCGATCACGGCAAACACCTCCGGCAGTTGCTTTCGCAGGTCAGCCCCCAGGGCTTGCAATAGCAGGGTGGTGAGATGCCTGAGCACCAAGCCAAGGACGGGTTTGAACAGGAAGCCGATCATGCTGGTTCAGGGTCATCGCCATCTCCAGCATGGCCCTGCCCGGGATCCGGCACGATGCCGATCGGGCCACTGAGGGGCTGTTCGCTTTCATCCTCCGTGCGGCGGCGGTTGAGCAGCACACTGCCGGCCAACCCACCCATGGCCGCAGCAGCTGATTCAGCGGGGCTGTGCACCACCAGGGCCAGCAGGGTGTCGGTGGATCGGCGGCCAATCTCTCCCATCTGCGACCAGGCCGGCAGGCACTCCAACGGTCGGCGGCTGCGCATCTCGCACAGCATGGCTTGGGTGAGGCCTGCCACCAGCTGCCAGCTCACATTGGCCACCACTACCCAGCCGGCGATGGTGAGGCCGGCGCCGATCACAGGTGAAACGCTGGCAATCACACTGCGGCTGGCTTTCTGTTGAGAATGCGTGGTCATAGACCCCCTTTGGTGAGGCGTACTTCGTGTTCCTGAAGCTCCTCCTTCACGACCTCATAGCGCTTTTGCTGTAGGTCACTGTTTTTGATCAGCGTGCTCATCGATTCACGCATAACCGACACGTCTTTCCACACGCCAATGCTGGCGCTGGCAGCCGCCATAAAACTGAGCGCCGTGATTGTTGCTAGCACCGGCAGCAGATAACTGGCCAGCACCTGGGGTGGCCGAGGCTCGTGAGCCCCATTGGCTGGGTCGTATGGTTCGTGCATGGCCTAGTGCTCCGTCATCACAAAACTAGGCCTGTGGCCGTCAACTGATCGCGGCAGGTGCGGTGGCGATGGTTGAGGGCAGGTCACGGTCTGAGCGCTGTCTACCTCAGTCTGCTGAGGTGGTCTTAGCCGGACAGATCAGCGCAGCGATTCCTCGATCGCCTGAATCAGGCCCTCGTCACGCGAATGGGCGGCGTAGGGGTCTGTGTTCATGCCGAGCAACCACTGGTACAGGGGGATTGCCAGCACCCGCTCATCGTCGGCGGCGGGAATGTAGCCAGGGTCAGAGGGAAGCATGATCAGAGCACGACGTTTGGAGTGATGTTGAACCCGTGATCAGGGCTGATGCCACGGGCGTAGGACCGCAGCGCCAGGTTCAGGAAGAACGTGCCATCTGCCTGATTCAGAGCGGCGGCGGTGATCACGGGGTTGTATACCTTGCCGGTGACGCCGACCGGGTTTGGTGCGCCGAAGGTGGCAGAGCCAGGGACGTACTTAGGCAGGATCTGCGTGGTCTGATTGATTGCCAGTCCTGCCACCTTGAAGATACTCAATGCGGTGTTGTCAGCAGTTCCGCTGCCCAACCTGGAATCAGCGGCAAGAAACACTGTTGCGCCGCGCTCCTGATCTACCAGGCCCTCATTGCCCAGCAGCACGCCACGGGTCTTGACGGTGTTGTAGCCGTTGGAGCCGAACCGACCGACGAAGCCTTGGGAGACGTTGCCGGTTGACGAACCAGAGAATGGAGTCAGGAACGACTCGCGGACAGTCAGGCTCCGCTTTGCATGGATGAACTGATCCAGAAAGGGGCCCGAATCATTGTTAGCGGGCTCAGCGCCTGCACTGGTGAGCAGGTGAATGTGGTTTGCTAGGTAGCGGGTATCAGTTAAGTTTCGATACCAGCTGCGGTCGGCTGTGCCCTGGAGGTAACTGACCCTGCCGCCCATCTGATCAATCACCACGGGCTCATCGGTGATCGATGAAAGGAACGTGTGATGGAACTGCCGCCAGGTCCAAGGAGTGGCAACAGATGCGGAGCCGTAGTGCGCGTCACCAGACAGCGGCACGGCATTGGTCACGCCAGCACCGGCACTGGTGACAGTGGCGCTTCCGCGCAGGTAGATGTTGCTCCATCGCAGCCGAACTAGGCCGTTGGTGGCGATGTACGGGGCACGGGTGGCGCCTAGTGAATCCTTGTGCGATGGCAGCGCCGGGCCGAACATGATCCCGCGCAGGTCCGCCACGTCCGTGCTGTTGCCCTCCAGCTGCAGCACCGGGGTGGTGGTCCAGCTGTCGTAGGACGGGTTGCGGCCATTGCTGATCCTCAGCTGATTCAGGAACGTGTCAACGTTCGTAGTGGTGTTCGTGGTGAACGCACCACTGGGAAGCGCGACGCTGCCGGAGATGAGTTGCCCCTGAGTGATCGCCCCATCCGCCATCAGCTTGATCAGCTCGGGCACCCCTAGGAAGTGGAACCCGCCACGGAAGTCCACGCCACGCAGGCAGCGCATCTGCCGGCCGATAGTGTTTACGTGCAGCTGATTGCCAGCGCTTGCGTTGTCGCGCAGCAGCAGCGTGAATGCCCGGAAGTTCACCCGCGTGGTCAGGTTGCCGTAGCCGCTCCCGTCAAACCAGGTTTCAGCGGTGGCAGGGTCGCCGGTTTCGGGGAAGATCAGCTGCCATGCCGGTCTGTCTGGATTTGTATCTGGGATTGCCGGATTGCACGCCCAGAACTCAACTTTGCACTCGAATATCGACGCTAGATCGTAAAGCCCCGGAGCGATTGCAATCCTTGCAAACTGGTTGCCGCTGCCAATCACAGCATTGGCGTATTCCGCTGCCCGCGCCAGGGTCGGGATCGGACTGTCCGGGTCGGTCGGCGGGGTGTCGAACATTTGATCGAGGTTCCGATCCGTCGCAGTGCTCTGCACGTAGATCGTGATTGTGCCGGTAGCGGCCGAGACCAGCCGTTGCGCCTGCCGCCAGGCGTTGAGGCCAGGGAGACTAACTAGCTTATTATTTGCCCGTGATAGTTGTTCATCATTTGCTGCAATGACTGTACTGTTTAGATAATCTGCGATTGGTGCCAGTTGTCCAAATCCAAATTTGTTGGTTGTCATGCCCATGGCATCGCCGCCATCGAGCTCGGAAACACCGTTTACGTCGAACTTACCGGTTGCCGTAAGGTTGTCAACTGTTAGATTATCGAGCCGTGTTGGCGGCGGGGTATCACCTTCTTTGCCAATGTCATCAACACCAATGACCTCGCCGGTGTCGGTGTTGATCAGCCCTTGATTGGTTACATCAAAGCCATCCTTGTTGGTGCCGCGAATTTCTACCCTGCCGCCTTGTTCTGGTGCAAAGTTTGCATTGAACTCGTTCCTGGCACTCATCGTGCGGCGCCAACGAGGCAGCGCTCTGGTGTAATTCCAGAAACCCACACCGTTAAGATTCTGCCCCAGCAGCTGGATGAAGCTGGGCTGTCGAAACTCCAGGGCCCAGTTGGCGCGGCCACTGGCAGCACCACCACTTGGCGGTGTGGGAAAGTCTGTGGCAGAGGCGGGATCGAGCTCGCGGCTTGCTTCCGTACGCGGCACCAGGGCGTTGTGCGCAGCCGTGCTGCTGAAGCCCAGAGCCAGGAGCATGGCCAGTGCGCCGCGATAGTCGGTAGCGCTGCGCAGCTGATCGCGCACGCTGCCGGAGCTGGTGTAGATGGTGGCCCAGTTGATGCCGCAGGTGGTGGTCAGGTCAGTGCCGCCGTCGGTATCGGTGTCGAAAATCAGCTGCGGCGCTTCCAGAGAGGTTGGATCCTCGGCGTTGTAGTCCGACGCCTGCTGCACATAGGATTCCTGCCAGAAAGCCTCATCAGGCGTGCTTCCAGCGGAAACATGTGTGACGGTGGCGGTGAAGTGCTTGCCGGCATGCTTTACCGTTTCCCCCTTGCGATAGAAGCGGCCGGCGGCGTAGACCTCATCGGGACAGGAGCGGCGGATTGTGATCTCCGCCGACATCACCACCCCGGCACCTTCCGCTGGAATCTTGGTGGTCGTGGTCACGGCCAGCACCTCAGCACCACCAGGGGCCAGCACGCGATCAATGCCGCCGCCAGTCACCCCAGGCCGGGTCTGAAGAATGCTGTTGCGCACCGGCACCCTGGAGTTGGTGGTGTTCGCCAGCCTCAGCGATACCCGCCGCTGCGCAGAGCTGCGGTTGTCCCACAACCGCCGGATGTAGACCTTCCGACCGACTGCCAAGGATGCTCCACCCGTTGCCGTGCCAATCGGGAGGTTGGTGCCGGCTTGCAGCGCCGCACCTGTGATGTCGATCTCGGTAGCTGAGGTGCTGACCCAGGCATTGGCCGCCAGAGTGGCGCGCCAATCGGGGCCCCCTGGGTTCTCAATCCAGATCAGCGTGCCAGCGGGCAGCGAGTAGCCCTGAGCGGCCAGCACGGCGGGTATAGCCGGATCATCGCTAGGGGCCAGCGGCAGCTGAAGCGTGATCAGGCTGCCCGAAATGGCAGCCACGTTGCCGAGGCCAATCTGCCTCACGTTGCCGGTCTGATCGGCCACGCTGCGCGCCACCTTCAGGCGCCTGAGGTTCCAGTTCTGATCCAGCGGGTCGCTGTTGGGGGCATAGCCCTTGGCCACGGCCACGCAGCCACCGAAGTTGCTGGTGGAGTTGCTGAACTCCAGCTGGGCGCCGCTATCGGCAAAGTGATGGCGGCCAGCACCGATGGCAAACACGCTCACCATTTGCCCGAAGGCGCCGCTGATCAGGCTGACGTGGCGACTCATCCGCTGCGGCTTCATCCGCACGTCGTCGGCCTCGCTGTCGATCAGCTCCTGGTAGTTCACCGGCGCGCGCCATGCGCCCTCCCGGTAGATCTGCCAGCAGCTGAGATCGCGCTGCAGGGAGATGCCGGTGAACTGGGCGATCACGATGGATTTCAGGCCCGTAACGCGGGCGCCATCCCAGAACGCTCCGCCCATGCCCCACTCGGTGCGCAGCGAGCAGTTGTAGACGTAAGGGCTGGCGCCCTTCACTGTGTCGGACGCCTCCGAAGGGTTGGCGCCGAACGGGCCCACAATTTCGTATTCCGACAGGCGGGTGACGGCCAGGGCGTTGGAGATGTTGCCGCTGTTGCTGGCGCCGCCCATGGCGGTGCGCACCTTGGCGTAGAGCTGATTCAGATCCGCCTGGCTGGCGGCCTGCACGCAATCGAGGAGGTGGTGACTGGAGTTGGCGCCCAGCTGGTCACGGAACGTGAGCCCGTAGACGTAGCTGGTGTTGGTGATCTTGAGGATTGCCGCTCGGTTGCTGTAGTCGACTGCCTCATCCGCCGCGGCCGGCACCCAGGAGGGCCTCACCGTGCATTGCCTGAGGCTGAGCGGGGCGCTGGCAGTGGCGTAACGGGGCAGAACAATTCCGCCGCTGTTGGGGTTGAAGGCGATCAGGTGGTTTGGTGTGGGCTCAAACCCCTCGGCCGGCCATTCGGTGATCGGAATGGCGCTGGGGCTGTTGCCGGGGTCGTTGTAGAAAATATGTGTGCCCGGGGCAAACTCAACCGCTGGGCAGTCAACCTGAGCGTCTTCTGAATTGAGGGTGAAATAACTCTTGCTGGTGGCCAGGACGATCTCAATCGCCACCCGGTTGATGGTGCGGAACGGGCGCTGCTTGCTGTAGCCACAGGTAAGGCGCTGGTTTTCGAGGCGCCGGAGCTTGGCCCTGATCTTGGCGGCGTCGCTGGCGCCGGCCGGCTCCTCAAACCAGTTGTAAGAACCACCCACGAAACGGTCCGTGCCGATGTAGGGGTTGACGTAGATCGTGAACGGGCTGTTGAGCGGATCGGCCGGCTCGGAATTGCCCGGGGCAATGTTGGCGTTGCCCACCAGCTGCAGCAGGGCATCCACCACCGCCGAGAGCTGATCCTTGGCCCGCAGCTGCCCACCAGCACCCACGGCGTTGCGAATGCCGGCAAGGGCGTTGGCGACGCTGATCCGAGCCATCTGCTGCTGCTTCTCCCCGCAGGCTAGGCAGGGTCCATCTCTGACAAGGGATGAGTCCGATCAGCGATGACGTGGCGCACGTCGCCGATTGCTGCGAACTGGCCGGAGATCTTCATCGTGTCGCCGGCCCGGGCCGACAGCCTCGTTTTGGTGAGGGCGATGTCGAACTCATAGAAGAGGCACTCCTCGCGAATGAACGCATGGCCATTGGAGTGGCCTCGCGGGCCATCGGCCACCAGCAGGCGGATTGTGGCGGTGCTGCCGTGCCGGCTGAGCTGCTGCAGCCTGAGCATCGCGGCGCCGGAGCTGACGCCAGGGCTGTAGGTGTTGCTCACCTCGCCAACGAACGAACCAGCGCCTGATGCCTGGCTGGCGATCACCGACCCGAAGGCCTCGCCGATCGCCTCGGTTTTGAGCATGCCGGCGTCGTCTTCCAGGTCCCATTCGAGAAGATCGGCTTGCCGCTTCCAGCCGCGCTCCTCCGCATCGGCGCCGGCCTCCGTGATCACCGCCGGCAGGGCCGGCACCAGATCGGCCAGCAGGCTCTCGGGCTCCTCGGGCCGGGGCAGGGCCAGGGCCAGGGCGAGCAGGGCCTCGGCGTAGCCGCTGCGGGTGCTGGCGACGCTAAGAATCAGCCGATCAAAGCCCACCAGCCGCAGGGGCAGCCGGCTCAGCTCGCCGCCGTTCACGGCAGACACCTCGAGGCTGTAGACGGTGGCCCGCTCCAGCGCATCGCGGTGGATGAACACCGTGGCCTGCTGGGCAAAGCCCACCGTGCCGGCATGCTCCCAGAAGGTGGCGTTGTCGTCGGGCCCCCAGAACGGGGCATCGGCGCCGAGCCGGTGCGCGGTGGCCGGGCCGCCGGAGGCTGCATCACCCCAGAATGTGTGGCCATCGGGGCAGTTGGCGTAGCCGGTGCCGAGCACGTCGAGCGGCAGGCCCAGGGGGGCGGTGAGCAGCACCTGGTCGCCGTTGAGAAAGCCGGGCTCCTCCAACCGCAGGCGCACCACCGTGGCGGGCGCATCGATCACCGCATCGGTGAGCACCACCGCCGGCGGCCAGCTGCGGCTGAGGCTGAGGGTGCCGATCGTGCCGTCGATCGCCATTGATCACCAGCGACCGCTCATGTCGCCGTTCACCCGCATGCTGAGCGAGCAGGCGATCAATTCGCGCACCCGCACGGGTGCACCGAGAGAGGCCGTCAGCACCTCCATCGTGAAATCTCCACGGGTGGAGCCTCGGCGGGTGACAATGCGCAGGGTGTCAAGGGCTTCGTTGTCGTCCCAGATGCTGTTGGCCATTGCGCATGCGGCGGCGTTGTCGGGGTCGTAGAGGAAGGTGCAGCTCAGCTGGGTGGTGCGCACCCCCTTGGCCACAGTGCCCGCGGCCTGTCCGATGCCTGTCGTTTCAAGCTCATCGCGGGAAACCGTGGGCGTTACATCTGTGATCTTCCCCACCAGCGAGCCGTTCCAGTACACATCACTCTGGGTCGTGTTCCTGACGCCCATTCCTGGTTGGCTTCATACCTCATCAGGAGGCTAGGCAGGGCCAGGCCTATGGACTGTTCTGCAGCCGTGCCTGGAGCTGCACCGGCAGGTTGCAGCGGCGGCGGTAGACCAGGCTTTGCTGCGGCGTGGGGGCGTCCTGCCCCACAGGCCAAAACCACTTCAGGCCCGCGCCGGTGGTGACCGACTCGATGAAGGTCCGATCGGCGCTCGAGTAGCCGGCAAAGAGGATGTCGGGCAGGTCCAGGTCCAGTACGCCGGAATAGCTGGCGTGGAAGCTGGCGAGGATCAAGGTGGCGGCGTCCGTGCGGATGTTGCTGAACTCCAGATCAAACACCCCCCGCACCGCCACCGTGCCCCAGAGGCGCTGGTCTTCAAAGCCGGCCTCGCTCATCGCGCTGGTCACCGGATGGCGGGGCATGGTGAACCTGAAGCCCGTGGGTTCGATGGCAGGGAAGGGGATACCCATCAGCCGCGGATCACCCACGCACTCGGCGAATCCCAATCTAGGGAAATCAGCTGGCGGCGTTGCTCGTTTGTGGGCATGAGCACCGCCTCGATTTTCTGCCGGCCGTCATCGGTGGGGGTGACGCGCATCACCCGGAATGTCCGCACCTGGGGAGGGGCAGTACGGGTCCACTGGGTGCCCAGCAGGTTGCCGCGGGTGCCGCCGCCGCTCACCGTCAGGGTCTGAATGGTGGGACCCGGCGGTGTGGTGCCATCCCAGGCCAGCACCTGGTAGCTGCCGTCCTCGAGCGGTTCGGAGGCCACCAGGGTGCCATCGGGCAACACCGCGCCGTTTGACCAGAGGTCGTTGAGCTCCTCGTCGAAGGCCACCGCAATGTGATCCTCCGGCGCAATCGGCCGCAAGATGCCCGCGTAGGTGGTTTCAAAGCTGATCGGGTCTCCCACCAGCCGCCGCCAGCGGATCAGCAGTTTGGCCGCATCGATCAGATGCCAGCGATTGGTGCAGCTGGCCTTCATGTCCAGCGGCTCCACAGGGTCGCTGTCGCTGGCGGATGCCTCGCGGATCGTGATCTCCCGCACGGTGGAGAACACCCCGGGAGACAGCAGGTCGTCATTGCTGCGCTCCTCCCGGTACAGCCCGCTCACCTGGATCGGTCGCCGCTGGTCGTCGTCGCTGGTGGTGGACTGGAAGGTGCCTTTCTTGATGTTCTGAGCGGTGAACAGGTCTTTGATCTCCACCGGATCAAACGACAACGCCGGCTTGAAATAGAACTTCCCATTCAGTTCATAGAACGCGAGCAAATGCAGGCTGGCCTGGTCTGCTGCCCACTGCCGCAGGTTCTCCGGCTCCGGCAAAGAACCATCAAAGAAATACCGTCGATCAAAGCACCACTGGGCGGAAGTCAGAAAACTGGGTGCGTCGATCTGTTCGGCGCTCACGTCCTGCCCAGCGCCAAATCGTGGGCTCAAAGCCAACCGAGAGAAGATGTCGGGCAGCAGATGGGTGGGGCCATCGCTGGCCTCGATGTAACGGGGGCAGATGTGGCCGCCGATGATCTGGGCTGAGAGCTGATTCACGCTCTGAAGCTCCAGGGCCGAGCGGATGTTTTGCCCTACCAGAGCAATGTTCGAGTAGCTGGGTGCGGTGGGGTTGGTCTCGATGATGTTCACATAGCCGATCTCATGCTCTGGCCCCTGGTTGGCGGTAGTTTGGATCTCGTCGTAGACAGTACTTTCCGCCAACTTCCCCCACGGATCGACGAGGTTTTCACCATCGCTCCAACCCAACCCCAAGTCGGTCTTGCCAACGATGGCGGTGCCGGCCCAGTTGGTTGTGGGGCCGTCTATTTGCGTGGCAGTAATTACACCACTCCCCTGGCTGGTGATGGTTATGGGAACACCGTCAGCTGTGAGGCCGAGGTTGAACTCCGTCTCTGCTGGTTTGCTCACCACGAAATAGAGAGTGGAGCTGTTCAGCCCATTTGGCAGACTGCCGGTGCTGGAAAGAGTCACACGGTTGCCGATCCGCGGTGCAGGCTCCCCGTCTTCAACCATCGCGAATTGGTTGAAGATAAATGGCTCCGCAGGGACAATCTCAACTACAAAACTGCGGGTGGCGATTACTGGGAACGGAGCAGAACCCCCGGGCTTGCCATTGGCCAAGGTGATCGGTCCCGCTTCATAGCCGCTTCCCGATCTAGTTACAGTGATGTTGGAACTGTTGAAGCCACCGCCGCTTGGCACGGTCACGGTGGCCCGGCCGCCCAGGTCGATGCCGCCTTGCAACACCTGCACATTGGTGTAGACCCCAGGCACAGCTCCCGCAGCAGCAGTGGTGGTGGTCAAGCCGGCCAGGGCGTCGCGCCGATCCGGTTCGATGGAGCGGAGATCAAAGCGCTTCTGGGTTCTGGCAAACGGCGCCTTGCCCAGGTAGCGCGCCGTGCAGTCGCCATCCACAACGGTTCGCAGGCTGGTTATGCGGCTGTCGAGCACAGCCAGCTCGCCGCTGGCTGTGCCGGAGCGAATCTCCCAGCCGCTGAGCGGTTCCAAACGGATCTGCGCACAGCGTGCATTGGCAGGCAACTCCAGCTGTATTTGATTGTTCTGGGCCTGCTGCGTCAGCCCCCGCACGCCATAGATGGTGGGCAACTCCACAAACGCCGCCTGGCCCTCCGGGCGATAGCTGAGGCGAAGGAACGAGTAGCGCTCCTCGGGGATATTGATGCTTGCACCCCTGTACTGGGAAACCTTCGGCTTCTTGCCCGACGGCAGGTTTTCACCCTCTTGCTCCCCACCAGCAAGGCGATTGATCTCCCGCAGGGTGGGACACTTGCGCAGGTTGGCGAAGCCGCTGGTACGCATCCCCAAGGTGCTGCGGATGCCAATCTCAATGATGCGTGCGGGCTTGGTCAGGGTGAAATCGGCAATGGCACAGCGATGAAGGTGCGGGCGGCTGGTGCCAGTGGCGTAGCGGGGCCCGGAATCCACAGCGGACCAGTCCCAGTCCTGTTCAGGGCCAACCCGCTCGGGGAACTGTTCGGTGCCAGTGGCAGCCGGATCAATCTCCGAGTTGGGCGTCACGTAGATCGTGCCGGCGCGCACCACCCGGAAACGGGCGGTGATGTTCTGGCCATCACCCACCGGCTCGTTGTCGGCGTTGGAGGAAAAGAGTTCATTGGACGGTGTGCGCTGCTCCAGCACTGCCAAGCAGCTGCCGGCCTTGAACAGCTCTCCCACCTGGAGGGCATCATCAGCACTGCGTTGGCGTGCACTGATCGCCGCGGCCACATCAGTGCAGTTTTCGGTGTGCTTGATATTGCTGTCGGTGTTGTCCTTGTCGAACTTCAATTTGGTGTTGGCATCGCTGCTTTTCGAGAGCAGGTAGTCGAACGTGGCACCGACGGGCAAGGTGACCAATCCACTCGCCCCGCCGATTGAGGTGTCGACCACGCCGCTGCGGCCGGACCACATCCGCTTGGCCTTCCAGATTGAGCCGAGGGCCACCGGATCATCAACCGGATCGATCGTCTGATTGCCGCTGCTGCCCCGTGGTTTGGTGGTGATCTGCCGTGTGGCCTGCATCTCGGGGTTGATCCGCAGGCCCAGCCCGTTGCCGATGGTGGCGTAGAGCCCGCAGGCGGTAGAGCTGCTGGGGCGTGCGGTTGCGCAGGCATCGGGGCGGATCACGCCGCCGGTGCTGCGCACCTGGAAGACATCGCCGCCGCCGTCGTTCTCCATGTTGCCGATGTCTTTGGCGGCAAGGCGGCCGGCAATGCGATCGGTGGAACGGATCCGCCCGCCGCCCAGGCGGGCGTAGACGGTGACGCGGGCGGCGGCCTCATTGGCGGCGGCGGTGCCGAGGTCGTAGGAGCGGAGGGGGTTGTTGCCGATGGCAAAGCCGGCCGAGTCGACCTCGGCCATCGGCCCTTCGCCCAGCATGTAGAGCGCGCGAAAAAGCTGGCCGCCGTCAACGGCCACCAGTTGAGACCACAGGAGCTCCAGATCGACGCGGCAGCCGCCGTACCAGCCCGCAGGCCGGCCATTGAGGGCGGGCAAATACTCACGCCGGGCGAACACGATGGGGATGACACTGCCAAGCCGCGCCACCTCCTGGGTGGAATCAAAGCCGGGCCGTGGGGCGTAACGCGCGTTGCGGCTGATGTTGTCGGCCCGGTTGGTCTTGGAGATGAATCGCCCGGGCTGCCTCGGCTTGGGCGCCAACAGGGTGGACAGCACCGTGTAGCCCGTTGAGAGGATGGTGGTGGCCAGCGAGATGATCGCCCAGGTAGCGGCGGGCGTCGGACCGCAGGTGGCCAGTGGCGGGTTCCGCGTGTATTCGATCGCCGCGGCCTGCTGCCGTTCGATCTGATAGCGCAGCAGCTGGTCTTCGCTCCAGCCGAGCAGCTCCGCCAGGTAGGCGTCGCCAGGAAGGGGGCGGGGATGGCGCGTCACAGGATCAGGATGGGCGCGGTGGTGGATGGAGCCACAGGCAGGAAGTGAAACCAGCGGCGCACCTGGCAGGGCGCCAACGGCCTCCAGTGCACGCCCTGGCCCTGGCAGGTGGTGAGGATTCCACCGGCCACGCACACACCCAGGGCGATCGGTTCACCGTCGGCCAGCAGCGCCACGTCGAGGGGCATGGCGCCGGGCACCGGTGTGGTGATGGCGGCAAGCTCCTCGAGCAGTGGCCGCCAGCGGCCACTGCTGGCGGCCCGATACCACTCCCGTTTGATCAGCGGCGGCCGGGGGGCGTCATAGAGGCCCAGCACGGCGATCGTGAGGCGCAAGCAGTCGGTGGCGCCATGGCGATCCGGATCCCCCCCCCAGCGGTAGGGGAGGCCCATGTACCGCAACCAGGGGGCGGTCCGTGAGGCGTGCTGTGGCATGGGCATCAGGCGATGAAGATGGAGCCGGTGTCTGGCAGCTGGCCGACCAGCTCAGTGGTGAGGCGGCGACGGGGCGCGTCACCACGGATGGCATCCAGCGGTGATGTGAGGGTGACCTTGATGTACTCGCGCCGCTCGATCGGGCCCAGCCGCCAGAGATGGCGCGAGAGGAGGCGGACATCGGTGCCGGCGGCCACGTCGCACAGCACCACATCGGCGCGGAGCTTCCAGCGGTTGGCGCGGGCCTCGGCCAGCACATTCAGCGCCAGCTGGTTGCGGTTCATCGCAAGCCGGCCCTCGGAGCGATCACCACCGCGGGCACCGGCCGAATCGGAAATTCGGAAGCCCATCGAGGTATGGGGCCGGCCGTCGTAGGTGCGCGTCTGCCCGGTGAAGAGGTTCTGCCAGGCGTAGCCGGGCACTGGCGCGCCATTGGCCTGGAAGGAGATGTAGGCGCAGATGGCGATCATCAGCGCATCCCCACGCTGCTTTGAATGGAGGGGTTGTTGCGGAAGTCGTTGTAGACCGCTTCGCGGCTGGCTGCAGCGGCTGCGGCTGCGGCCTGGTGCACCTGCTCCACCGTGGCGTATTCCACGCCGTTGATCACCTGCGTTTCCACCTTGAGCCGTAGCGACCTGGAGGGGCCCATGGCGCTGGGGGGAGCGCCACCAGGCCCAGACCCTGCCATGGCGCCGCCGCTAGGGGATGACTTGAGGAAGGGAATCGGCGGCAAGCCAGACCGGCCGCCAGCACTCTGGGTGGGCCCGGCGGCCATGAAGGGGACTGGCGGCGCGCCAGACCGGCCGCCAGCACTCTGGGTGGGCCCGGCGGCCATGAAGGGGATGCCGAGCGAATCGCCACCGTCCGCCACCTGAGCACCGCCACCTGGGGTGCGCTGGAACGGCACACCCAGCGCCTTGGTGAGGGCTCGGTTGCTGTAGACCTTCCCGCCGGCCTTGTTGAACCGCACGATCTCCGCATTCTTCTCGCCCACCAGGTAGTCGAGCCCGTACTGGATCTCCCCCCCACCTGCGAAACCGGGGGTGAAGGAGAGGTTGGGGCTGCCCAGGTTGAGCATGGGACCAGCGGCAGACCAGTCAAACCCCCCAAAAGCTGCTGCGCTGTTGAACGCGACATCCAGGTTGCCGAGGCCAGCGAAGCCGCTGATCAGGCTGGGGATTTTGGTGGCCAAGCTCCCCCACACGTTTGCGCTGTCGCCCACGGCAGCAGCTCCGGATGCACCGGCCGCAGACAGCAACGCCGCACCAGCGTTCATCAGCTGCAATGCAGCGCCCTGGTGGGCGCTTGCAGCGTTCGTGTGCGATGCCGCGGCCATCTCCAGTGCTCTGCCCGGGATGTCGATCCCGGTGAACGTTTTCACGATCCCGCCCTGCAGCTGGGATAGCAGCGGGTTGAGGAGAGAGTCGAGCGTGGCCTGCATCAGCGACTGCCCCGCTTGCGCCAGCGCGCTGCTCACCGCCTGCCTCACATCACCACCAGTGAGCAGTGCCTGCACGGCGCCGGAAATGGAGCCGCTGATGCTGCCGCTCACCGCGTCGCCGGCGGAGATGGCCAGGCGGCCCTGGGGAGTCTGCATCACCTCGGCAGTGAGTTGGGCCTTTGTTCGCTCGTAGGCCAGCTGTGCTCGCTCTGCCAGCTGCTGCTCGGTGAGGTCTTCCTGCTTCACGCTGAAGAAGTCGTCCAAATCCTTCAGTGCCTGAGTGAGGTCTTCCAGCTGCTTGCCCAGCCGGGTTTCGGCAGAATCCACGTCGTTCAGGCTCTGCTGCAGCGCTTCCGCCTGGTTGGCGGTGCTGGGCGCCACAGCGCCCCCAACGGCGGCAACTGTGGTGGCAACTGAGCCAGCAGGGAGGGCGGCCGCGGCCCGGGCCTGGCCCATGCCGGTGAACGGCTGCACGCCCAGCGGGATGGCTGCTCCAGGGGCCACGCCAGGGGGTGGGGCCACCGTGGAAAACGCATCTATGCGCTGGCTATAAGGCAACTGCCCTGAAGGGCGAAGGATCGAGGCTGAAGGGGCACCGACACTGGAACCAGCGGCCTGGCCCTGCACCCTCCCCGTAACGAGAAGGTCAGCGCTGCGGCGGGCGGCTGCCGTTTCTGCATTGCGCTGCAGAGCCCCATTCGTTCCAGGGCTATTGATGTCAACACTGTTATGTGCGCCAAACGTGCGGCCTGAACCATCAAAACGACCCAGCACCTGCCCTCCAACTACGTGCTGTCCGACCTTCACGATTGCGGCCATGTGGCTATAGGTAGCTTCTAGCTTGTTGCCCAGGTCGTCAATGAACTCAATTACTGTGTAGTTTCCATTATTGCCTGCTCTGCTTATTTCCGTCACCACGCCATTGTGGTAGCTGCGCATTTCATTGTTTGGTCCTACTGGCATGTCCGCGCCGTTCTGGCCGGAAGCATCTAGCCGGCCACTGATGGAGCCCGGAAGCCGTGCAACACCTCCCAGCGATGGCACGCTGCTGGCCCCTGCCAGTCGTGGGGCGATTTCATCCTTCATCTGGGTCAGCCTGAGCCGACCCAGCTCTGCCGTCAGCCGCGCGCGCTGCAGGGCGATGTCCACCTTGTCCCGCTCCATCTGCAGCTTTTGGATCCGCAGCTCGCTCTCCTCTTTCTTGTGCTGCACCTCCAGCTGTTTCTGCGCCAGCTGGTGCTCGCGAGCCATCTGCCCCTCCTTGGCGTCGAACAGCCGCTGCTGCACCTCCGCCGCTGATTCCATCCCGCTCACCCCGGCCGCGGCCGCAGCGATCTGGGCCTCGATCACCGACGCGGTGCCGCCGCCACTGCGGGCGCGGTCTTGCAGCTCCTGCACTTCCGCGAGGCGCTCGGCGGCCTGCACCGCCGCCTTTTCGCGGGTCATGGACAGATCGGCCTGGGCCTTCTCCAGCCGGCCCTGGCGCTCGAGGAGGGTGTTCTGACGGTTGATCGCGTCGCTCTGGTCTTCCAACTCTCGCTTCTTGGCGTTCTCCTTGTTGACGATCTCGTCGAGCTTGTTCGAGATGTCTTGCTCCGCACCGCTGATCTGGGCCAGGAGCAACTGCTGCTCACGGGTGTACTGGGCTTGCTGGCCCTGAATGTCGAGCTGCTGCTCCTGGAGGCCCAGTCGCTGGGCATCCAGAGCAATGATGGTGCCCAGCTGGCCTTCGGCCTCAAAAGCCAGCTGCACCTGCCGCCGGCTGCCCTCCACCTTGGCGTTGATGCGGGTCTGCTCGGCAGCATTGATGCTGAGCAGCTCTTGGTTCTTGCCCCACTCGGCGCTGTAGAGGGGTACGTTTTTCTGCACGCGCAGCAAGGCGTCGCGCTCTTTCTCCGCACGCACCTGTTCGGCCTGAGCTTCAGCCAGCTGAATCTTGAGCTGCTCCTGCTGGATCTTGATCTGCTTTTCCTGGATGAGCATCTGCCGCTGCTGCAGCTCCCGTTCGGTCTGGAGAATCCCCCGCCGTTCGGCGATAGCCTCTCGTTCCTGCCTGAGCTTCAGGTCAGCCAGGCGAGCCTCTGCAGCGGCTTTGGCCTCCGGGCTTGCAGCCACCTGCGCGCCCAGCTCATAACCACGGGCCTCCAGGGCGCGGCGGGCTCCGGCAACAGAGCTCATGGCTTCCGCCACCTCCCGCTGCTTGTTCATCAGGGTGAGGCCCTGCTCCAGCGCCTTGATTTCGTTCTGGTAGGCCTTCTGCTTGATCTCTGACCATTCCTTGGAGATGTTCAAAGCCCGGATTGCTCCAGAGCCAAGCCTCTGTTCTCTGGCCTCGATCCGCTCTAGAACATCAGCTGGCAGCTTGAGGCTGCGCAGCTCTACCGGCTCGCTGAGGTTGGTTTGCCGGTTGAAGTTCTCTCTGAAGCTGAGCTGGGCTTCCTGAATTTGCTTTTCTGATGCACCGCTCGCCATCATTTGGGCGCGCATCGTAAACAAACGGAAGTTCAGAACGCTTTGCGCCCACTTCTTGTTCCAGTTGTCGATTGCTTTGCCGGCGCCTTCCGCGCCTGCTATGAGGTTGTCAAAGAACGAGTTGACGCCATCGGCATCTGCATCGGCACTGGCATTAAACAACGCCTTGATTGGGGTGATTGCTCCGCTAATGAGATTTCCTATGTTTTCCCAACCTTTGGCAATCAGTTCAACAAACCTTGCAATCGTTACAAGAACAGGCTGCAGCACAAAACCCAGCACTGCGGTTGCCACGCCTACTACATCCATGATCACCCGACCCACTGATGAAGCGATAGCACCTATAGATGTGAGAACTGAAATAACGGGGCCAAACACCTTGATAATTGGCCCAACAGCCTCGGCGATGCTCTTGAAGAACCCACTAAAGCTGCCCTGCAGATTCTTAAAGGTGACCAGGATTGTCTGCATCATCCTTGCCGTGTCGCGCTCCAGCGGCTGACCAGCTTCAGATGAGATCGCCTGGTTCACGTCATCAAAGTTGCTCTTGACGTTTTCCAAGCTCAGCGCCAGCACTTTTTGCCCTTCGTAGAGCTTCTCCAACTTCGTCATCAGAAAGTCGTAGTAAGTGCCCTTGGCCTGCTGCTGGCGCACGTCTTCGTTAGAGATGCCTAGCTTTTGGGCCAACATCGCGTCAGGGCCAATATTTCCCATGAGCAGGGCGTTCGCCTCCTGCCGGAGTTGAAAAGTGGGGATATTAAGTGTGTTCATGCCGGCGGCCAGCCTGGTGGCCAACTTGGCGGAATTTTCCATGGTGCCCTTTTCTCCCAGGGCACTCACGTTCTGGAGGATGATGTTGAATCCGTCGTAGATTTCGCTGGCGGTGGCGCCGCTGATGTTGGCCACCTCTTTCTGGATGCCCTGGTATTCCTTCAAGATCGCGCCGCGCACGATCTGCATCTGGCGGGCAGTACCCTCCACCAGCTTCCCGTCTGGCCCGAGGATCGCAAAGCTCTGCGCCGCAAAGATCCCGGCCTCCGCCACCTGCTTGTTGAGCCGGCCGGCCTCGGCCGAAAGTTGCTGCAGGGGTGCTATGGCGGCCCTGGCGCCTGTGGCCATAACGCCAAAGATTGCATTCAGCCCCATGGCAGCCAGGCCTAATTGTCCAAGGCCTGGGATTAAGGCCAAAGCAGCTTTTCCTAAGCCTCCCAATACAGGAGTGGCTGCAGCCGCTGCAGCGCCAAGTATTGGAATTGATTTAGAAACCAATCCAAACTTTAGAACGGCACCTGTGAGCACTCCCTGGACAGATTCAAATTGCGCCAGCATTGGCAGCAGCTTGGCTGTCATTGCCGCCATGCCTAGGAGCGTGGCGGCAGCGCCTCCAAATCCATTGCCTCCTGATGCACTGCCAGCCACATTGCCCGCTGCGGCCATGTTCTGGTTCAGTTGACGAAACGACTCGCCGTTCAGCTCCACGCTGCGGCGCAGTTCCTCAACCGTCCGTGTGAGATCTTCGTAGCCCCGCTTTGTTTCCGGCGGCGGCGGCGGGACATCGGGAGCGTCGATTTTCACGCCCCGCTTCTCCATGTCGGCGATCACCGCCCGCATGCGCGCCAGGTCGCGCTCCAGCGGCTGCATGTCGCCGCGTAGGGTCAGCGTGGCTGTGCCCAGGCTGTATTCGCCGCCGCCGCCGCTCTGGGTCAAACCCGTTCATCCCTGCTTGGGGTCAGTCTGGCGCCGGGCTAGTCAGTAGCCAGAGCGCTGCAGCTCTTCGTGGGCCACCACCAGCACCCGTGGCGGCATCTGGTTGTTGCTGAGCAGCCAGCGGATCGTGGCGGCCGTCGCCTGGGTGATGCGAGCGTTCTTGCCCGGGGCGTCGGAGATCTTGAACGGCAGAAACTGATCCTCGCTGCGGCCCTTGTTGCCCAGGCCCGGGAAGGCAGCAATCTCAACCATCGAGGCCAACCGCGCCATGGTGGTGCTCAGCTCGTTGGTCCGTTTGGCCCGTTCCTTCAGGGCCCAGGCGTAGGCCTTGAGCACCGCATCCACCGGCTGGTACGCGAAGCGCTCGGCATGCCAGCGGGGGTCCTGCGTCAGCCCGCTGGTGAGGATCAGCTGGATCTCGTCCCAGTCGGTGGGGGCAGTCTTGAGGTAGGCCTCTATGCGGGCGCGGTGCTCGTCGCGGCTGAGGTTCTCCTCCGGCCTCGGGGCTTCGGCGCCGTCTTCGGCGCCGGCGGCTTTCCCCCCGCCGTCATCGCCGCCTTCTCATCGATCAGGAACTGCTGCAGCTCATTGATCAGATCGGCCGGTAGCTGGGCCGTGTGGGCCTCGCTCCAGTCGCCGGGCTCCAGTTTCACCCAGTCCTGGCTGTCGGGGTCGAGGTAGTCGCCGCGGCCGATCAGCAGAGTGGTGACAAGGGCTTTCTTCTGATCGTCCATGGTGGCCTGGGAAGAGAGGAAGGTGATCAGCCTCTGCGGATCACTGTTGAGCAACCCGAAGGCCTGCAGGGTGCCCTGCAGCGAATCCGGATCGTTGGGGTTGGCCACCCTTGATAGATCCTGGATCAGCTTGTCCACCTCCTCGATGGGCATGCCGGTGTCCTTGGCGATGCCATCGGCCAGGCGGTAGAAGCTGCCGAGGGAAACGCACCGCTCCCGGTCGTGCTGCTCCATCAGCTCTGCTTCGCCCTGCAGCACCTTGCCGTAGACGGCGAGGCGGAACACGCCGCCGATCACCTTGTGGCCGGTGCGGAACGACGCCAGAAGGCGACTGGCTACGGTCATGTGAGAGGCCGGATGGCCGCACGGATCTGAAAGCCAACGTAGCGCTGGCCTTGGTTCAGGACATCCTCCGGCAGGGTCAGCCAGAACTCAGCGCCGCCCTGGGGCGGGGTGACAAGCACCTCTGCATCGGTGGCGCCGGCCTCCACCACCAGCATGCCCACCATCAGCTCCGGGGCGTTGTCGGGTGCCCTGCAGTCGATCGCCACAACGTTCTGCATAGGGGTGAGCAGCAGGCGGTGAAACATGACGATCGGCCCGGGCTGGGCCAAGTGTGGAGCTTGCTCATTGGCCAGGTTGGCGTCGCCTTTCGCGCAACGACATTCCAAATTGATATTGAGAACTAGATTGCGCTGCGTCAAAGAAAGCCCGTGCCTCGTCACACATTTGCTGCTTCTCGGTCATTTGCTGCTCCTCGGTATTAGAAATGGCAAGCCGTTGTGAAAGGGTAGCGATGATTCGCTCTAATTCATCAACTTCTTCTCTGTGTCCATATTCTTCGATGTAGTTGCGGGCGTAGGCGCAGAGGGTTCTGAACTCATCAGAAACGGCGACGTCGGTGGGGTCAGGCAGCTGTAGGGGGATCGCCAATGACTCCTTGCTTCCTATTTGGGGGCCAGTAAAACATGCGTGAACGTCGGACTTCAGCGAGTTGCTGCTAATAGGGTCAGGCATCAGGGGGCACCTCCTGAGCAGCCTTGGCCATGGCGGCGCCCAAGGCGTTGATCGCATCGGCAGCGTGCTGAACCGCAGGAATCAGGGCCTTGGCCATGAAGGTCGCGAGTTGCTGGATCGCGGCCACGGCCTCGGACAGTTGCGTTGGAGTTGGAGGCTGGAAAGGCCACCATCGATCCCATCGGACGTGGCCCCAGCGAGCTTCATCGCCATTGCTCCATGCGATGCGACCGATCCGCCCGCCGGAGGGGGTGAAGGAGAGGAAAAGAATGGTGCTCTTCATTGATGGCTCCCGCTCGAAGCGGGCGGATGTGTTGCCCGGTGCTGCCAGTGTGGCCCGGGTCATGCCCGGGCCCTGCTGCAGGTGCTGCTCACACTCGCATGAACAGCCAGCTGGCGCAGCCCGGTGGGTAGACGCTGCACTGCTTGCCGGCGGAGAGCTTGCCGCGGCCGATGAGGCGCCAGCCGTCGCGTTTGGCACCGACTGAACGGGCGGCGGCCCACTTGTTGATGGTGTGGGCCTCCAGGCCGAGCAGGTGGGCCAGCTCGGGGCCGGTGATCAGATCGCCGGGCCGGTAGCCGTCCGGCTGCTGCGCAGACTGCGGAGGCATCGGCGGCCTCGGGGGCGCCTGGTGCTGGCGAGGAGGACGCGAACCAGGGGCCGGCGCCGCCGGCGCGGGCAAGGGGGGCCGGGGCGGAGCGGCCACGGCTGCCGCCACAGCCTGGCTCCTACGGCTCGGCCGCAGCGTCATGGTGGGGTGCTGCCACACGATTTCCGTCCAGTCGTTGTGGCAGGCCAACCAGAACAGTCGCAGGCTCAGGCAGTTGTGCAGCTCCGTCAGCTGCTTTCGCTGCCGCCAGAGCTGATCAGCCACAAAGTCATGCGGCTGCGCAACGGCAGGCACTCCTACCGGTCCACCAGCTGGTCGGACCCTGACATGCAGCTCGGTGCCAATCCGTTCGATGGCCACCATCGGCAGTGTGGGCGCCTCGGCGCGATCAGCGGCGATCCTGGGGGTGAGGCTCTCCAGGAACCAGCCGTCCATCCACACGGCGAAGGCGGGGCTGATCCAGCGGGCCAGGTCGACGGCGAGCTGGGGGTGGACCCAGGTGCCCTGCAGGTGCGGGGGGCCGCCCTGAATGATCTGCACCAGATCCGGTTTTCCCGTTGCGGGAATTCCCGCAACGGCTGCCCCGCAGCCGGTTTGGGCCGCCAGGGCACGGAGATACTCCTGAGTCCGCTCCAGTCGAACGTAGTCGTTGAGGCGCTTGCCGTTGGCCTTGCACATGGCCGTGGCGTTCACATAGCCGTCGGTCGGCCGGCGCTGAATCTCCACACCATTCCAGGTGCGCGACTCCAGCCCCAGGGGGGTGAGGGTGCTGTTCATCAATGGCTCCCGCTCGAGGCGGGCGTATTGGATGCCCAGTGCTGCCACCGGGTCGATCCAGAGTACAGCAGTTCGATTTGTCAAGGGGTGGCGGGTGGGGCCTCCAGTACCGAGCCCGAGCGGCGTCCAACGGCACCGCTCTCGGCGCCCAGCCTTGCGGGGAGGGCCGACCCCACCCACCAGTGCCAGAGTACGGGAGGCGGAGGCTGGGTTCAGAGGCGCCGCTCAGGAACTGCTGCAGGCTGCTTCAAACAGCCGCAGTGAGCTGTAGGTGATAGGTTCCAACCTCTGACGGCATTTCTATGGCTAACCCATCACTCCAAAGATTTGGCAGGATAATGCTAGGCCTGGGATGCCTTGGTGCAGTATATTCCATCGTAATTGCCAGTCTGTCTACCTCATCCACCAATCGCGGGGTCACAGTTACTGACGCCACGATTGGAGATACTCAGTACATTGGCCGCGGGAACTGCGACAAGGCGATCAAGACTCAGTTGACCGATCCCGACAGTTATCAGCGGATCGCCACTCAGATCGTGGATGCGAAGCCCGGCAGCGGCTGGGTGGCACGGACAGCATTCCGTTCACGCAATGGCTTTGGCGGCTACAGGGAGGCAACGGCAGATTGCGTGTTTGATGGCAACTCCTACAGGGCCATCGTGATGCAATGACATTGGCCAAAGGCCTTCAGGATTCAGCCCCTTGCGGGGCGCCCTCTCAGCAGGACCACTCCTCCTCGATGGCGGCCAGGTCGCGCAGTCGCTGCGCGGTGGCAAGCTGCTCATCGATGAGCTGGTCCCACTCCTCGAAGAGAACCTCGATCTCGGCGAAAATCGCGTCGACCTCCGGATCTCCCGTCGGGGGTCCGAAGATGGACTCCTTTTGAGGGGTGCGGGGGGGGTTGGTCATGGTGCCTCCGGTGGTGGGTGAGCCCCCTGGCGGGACTCAGAGGTGCCAGGGATCGGCACCACCGGGGCGGGCCAACCGCCCGCGGGATATTCAGCTGTCCAGGTCCTGGGGGTGTCCCCCGATGACTGCACCGTAACTGCTGCGGGCGGCCCTGCTGGGCAGTTTTCGCGCGAAAGACCAGAGGCCACCCATGAAAAAGGGGCCCTGAGGGGCCCCTTTCTTCGCTCTGGCGGCCGCGGCCTGGTGATCAGGCGGTGCGGAAGGTGGTAGAGAAGCCTGCCAGCGGCCGGCGGATGCCGGCGGCATCGGCCACCAGGGTGGCATTGACGGCCTGGGTGATCGCCCCGTCGCGCACCACCAGGCGGTAGATGGTGGCGGCCGCCAGGTCGGCGGAGGGGTTGATCGTCACCACACCACCAGCCAGGGTCACCACCGCCGGCACTCGAACGCCGGAGCTGGCCACCTCGAGGCGGAAGCCGCTGCCATCGGCCGCGCCCAGCGCCAGCTGGGTGAGCGGAGCGGTGCCATCGCTGGTGTAGGTCACGGTCAGGTTGTTGCCTACCACCACCGCCGTGCCGTTGTCGGCCGGCACCACCGCATAGCGACGGCTGCCGCTGGAGGGGGCCGTGCTGAGGATCACGCTCTGGACCGCACCGGTGGCCAGCGGCGCGCTGCCGGCGTTGAAACGGCCGAACACCGCGCGGCCGCGGCTCATGCCATCGAAGGTGACGTTGATCAGGTCTTCGGCGGCCTGGGGCTCCTTGTAGTTGCGCAGCGCAGCGTTGAAACAGGCGTAGTCGTAGATGTAGTCGCCGGTGTTGCCGCCAGCGCGGCCCAGCTCCTTGAACATCTCCACGAACACTTCCGAGTCGGTGTCGTAGCGGGCCTGCTCAACAATGGCGAACTCCTCGGAGTAGTCGCCGCGGAACTCGGGGCAGCCACCAGCGGCGCCCTGCACGATCAGCTTGGAGAAGAAGGTGTCGAACGAGGCGCTCACCTTGCTGCCGGTGGTCACCGCATCGCTCCAGCCTCCGTCACCGATCAGGCGAAACTCCCGATCGTTGTTGTCGACATTGAACGACACCTGTTTGACGGTCTGCAGCTCCCGGGCCCAGTCGCCAGGGTCGAGGGTGGGGCGTGTGATGAAGCCGGACTCATCGCGCGTGGCGAAATAGCGGCAGGGGGCGCGCAGGGGGGTCATCAGCAGCACACTGCGGTGCGCCTTGACAAAGCTCTGCCCGATCGCGGTATCAGTCATGGTGGGGTCCTTGAAGGGGTCGGGGGAAGGGAGAGAAACGGCCGCTGTGCAGCCCGTGGCTGTCAGCCGGAGGCTGCCAGGGAGGCGATGTAGACGGGATCGGGCAGCTCCACGATGAGCCGCTCGTAGGTGTCATCAGTTTGTGGCTGGTGACGTTGCTGGGCGGTGGGCCAGGCGCGGAACGCCAGCAGCCGCACCGCCTCGAGGTTGCTGCTGGTATCGAACTGGGTGAAGGTCACCGTCCAGGTGCGCATCGTGGCCATGGTGCGCGTGGCGGCACCCAGCAGCTCGCGCTCTGGGGCCTCGGTGAGCACCGCCTCGATGCCGGTAGCGGTGTAGCTGGGCCGCACCTGCCCCTTGCCCACCGTCCAGAAGGCCTGAATCGGCGGGCCTTCAGAACGGTGGTACTGACCCAACAGTGGGCCAAACAGCATGCGCAGCTCATCGGCCACCTGCCGCAGGCTCGCGCCCAGCTCCACCTGGCAGCGAGCCTGGGTCATGCTGCACCTCCAGCCGGCGGCAGGGCCGAGGGCCCCGCCGGAGCGGCGCCACCACGGCGGGTGCCGCCCAGGCCCCGGCGCTTGGCCGAAAGGGTGAAGTGCAACTGGAAGGCGCGCTGCAGCTTCACGCGCTCGCGCTGCAGCTCCCGCGTCCAGGGCCGGGCCGGCCTGGTGCGGGGCTGCCCCTCGCTGTCATTGGCCTTGTAGACGGCGCCGTCGTGCACCGCAGGGGCATGGGGGGCAGTCCAGCGGAATTTCGTTTCCATCACCCCCGGGCGGGGGTTGATTGCCATCTCCTGCGAGTTGCGCAGGTCGCCGATGTCCACGATGTCGCGGGGGCTTTCCCCACTCGGCCAGTCCCATTTCGGCTCGGTGATGTGCCTCGTGAGCTCCGAATCCACAAACGTGCTGAAGCGGCCCCAGGCCTCACCCACCACCTCGCGCAGAAGCTGCTGATCCATTCCCTGCTCAGCCATTGCCACGGCCTCCCGTCACCCGAAAGGTGCCGTTGATCTGCTGGCGCAGGAGCGGCATGGCCCCCACCGGCGCCCCCAGGTCTTCCTGAAGCTCGAAGCGGCCGCGGCGGCCGTTGATTACCGCCGCGGCCTTGCTGCCGCTCACAATCCGCGGATCGAGGGTGGCGGGACTCAGCAGCCGGCCGGTGCAGGGAAAAGTGGTCTCATCGACGCCCACCTGCTTCTCCCAGCGGCCGCGGTTGAGGCGCAGCGCCGCCAGGTAGTGGAGCGTCTCGGTGGCTGCCACCTGGTTGCCGGTTTCGGGATCCTCGGTGAGGGTGGCGCCGGCCACCTCGAACGCCAGGGTGGCGGTGGCGAGGTGGCCGTAGGCGCTGGCGGGCTGGGGAGTGCTCATCAGATCAGACCATGAAGCCGCAGGTGAGCGGTAGGCAGGCCTGCAGCTCGGCAAACTGCTGGCCGTAGTGGGTGGCCTCCAGGCCGCTGCCGGCGGAAGGCGGCGCCTGGCCCACCTGGGCGCCCACCTCCCGCACCCGGCAGGCGATCAGATGGGCGGCAAACAGGCCCACCCCATCACCATGCAGGTCTCCCCACACCGCTTCGCTGCAGCGCCGGCCGGCGGTGGCCAGCGCCGCCTCCAGCTGGCCGTGCGTGTGCACCTCCAGCTCAGGAAAGCGGTCGAGCAACTCGGAGAGGGTGGGGATTGCCATGGTCAGGGACGGCCGTCGAGGAGCTCTTTCACGCGGGTGGCAAGCTTCTCGCGCACCACCTGCCGGTCTTCCTTGCGCAGCCACTGCTCCAGCTGCTCGGTGTTGCGGCAGCCGTAGATCAGTCGGATGGCCACCGCATTGGGCACGGCGGCCAACGACACCTCGCCGTCGGCAGTGGTGGCGCCATCGGTGAGCTCGATCTCTTGGATCAGGCCGCGGCCCATCAGCTCTTGGGTGTCGGGGCGGGCCTTGGCCTGCTCCCACAGCTTGCGGGGCACCGGGGCGTTGAGGCCCGGGTTGATCCGGAGAGTGGTGGGATTGGCGACGGGCCCGAACGCCCAGGCGATGGCGCCGCCACGGCAGCTCTGGAGACAGGCCTCGTTCAGCTCGGGGGTGAAGATCACCGCCAGCTCGCCGGCCTCCGGTTGGACGGAGACCACCAGCTCGCCGGCCTCCGGTTGGTCCTCGGCGGGCTCGGCCTGGGGCTTGCTGATGGGCTTGGTGGGGGTGGTGGTCATGGAAAACCGATGGGGAACAGGGAAATGGTGCGGGGCTGATCAGCGGGGATCAGCCGCCGTCCTGGATGTAGAGGAAGGCCAGGGGGAAATCGGGGATGAAGCCGCCAATTTTGCTCATCGAGGGCACCACGAACTTGAGGTTCTTCGGCTGAGGCGGCAGGAAGGTGAGCGGCAGGGGGATGTGGAATTTCCCCTTGGTCGGATCCTTTCGGTAGAACAGCATCCGCCGGGCGCTGAGGTTGCCGCCGCTGTTGGCCGGGTCGAGCTCGTTGATCGGCTCCACCGACGTGATGCTCGGGTTCATCTTCAGGAACAGCTCCAGCACCGTGGTGTTGTCGGTCGAGGAACGGCAGGTAGTGGAGACGATGCGGTGATCCGATTCACCCATCAGCACGGCATTGGGCTGCTCAATCTGCTTGGAGTTGACCCGCATTTGGGTGACGCCGAAGTTCAGCAGATCGAGCATCTGCTGGGGGGTGGTGTTGGGGTCGTTGAACCAGGCGTCGCTGTTGTTGCCCGTCACCACCACACGATCGATGGCCGGGTGGTTGAGCATGCCCCGCAGGCCGGTGCCGGCCCGGCCAAACAGGCAGGTGGTGTTGTTGCGGCGCTCGTAGGAGTCGCGCACCGCTTCGGCCTTCTCGGTGGTGAGATTGACGCCGGCCATTTTTGCGGCCAGCAGCTCGCCCTGGGTGTAGTCGAACGAGCCGCCGAACTCGCGGATCTCGTTGACGATCTCACCCACCTTCACGCCGGAGCGGGGCAAATCGTCGGCCGCATCAGCGATCAGATCAAAGGCGCCGGTGCGATCCCACAGGGTGCGCTTGATCGACGTGGCGCCGGGGTTCACCTCGAAGCTGACCGGGCAAATCCTGGGGTAAACGATTTCGGCATAGGGTTTGCGCAGCACACCGGGAATGATGTGCTGCAGCTGGTCGGCCAGGAACGCCCCACTCTGGTAGGCGTCGTCCATTCGGTGGCTCATTGTTCGGGCTCCAGGAGGGGGCAGGGGGAAGGAAGGGGGATGGTGGGGAGGATCAGGTGTCAGCGGTGAAGGTCAGCGCGGCAGGCGCGTTGACCCGCAGCACCAGCAGGCCACCGGCAGCGGCGCCGCGTTCGATCTCCCAGGCGCCGGCAGCCAGGTTGAGGCTGTTGCCCGCCGAGGCCGTCTTGCCCCACTTGCCGGCATTGGCGCCGGACTTGAAGTAGCGCAGGGCCCCTCCGGGATCAACGGCCTCGAAGACCTCGATGTAGATCGAGCCCTCCTTGAGGATGTTCACCGCATAACCGGGATGAATGCCCTCCTGGTAAGGAGTCGCGGCATCACGGTGGCTGAGCTCCTGGACATCGGTGAGCACCGAGATGCCGAGGATCGCGCCGGCGGCGGTGGCCACCTGGGCGGAGTTGGGCAGCACGCCGGAGCCGTTGCGCACCAGCGGCACGCCAAAAGGCAGCACGCCATTGGTTTCGTTGTTGCCGCTGATGATCCGGCTGCCGCTGATGTCGGCCAGCTCGCCGATGCGGCCGATGGCCATCTGCATCGGGTAGTCGCGGCCCACACCCACCTGGGGGTTCATGCTGCCGGCGTTGTTGGTGAAGGTCTGGGCCATGGAAGGAATGCGGAGGGGCGGGGGGAGGGGGAAGGGCTAGGGGGGAATCAGCTGGCGGGGTCCTGCCAGGCGTTGGCCAGCGCGTTCTGGTGCTCCGCCGCGGCCGCTGCGATGCCATCGGCGCCGTCGGTGCGGGGGCCGGTGGTGATGCCCTGCAACTGGCGGGCCAGCATCTGGGCGGCATCGGCCTGGTAGGGCACCTGTTCGGCAGCCTCGTAGGCGGCATCGAAGCGGGCGGCGATGTACTCGTCGCTGCGGTTCTCGATGCCATCGATGCGCACCTCAGCAGCCTCGAGGGCGAGCACCTGCACCTCGCGGTTGCTGAGGCCGTCGTGCCGCTCGCGCTGGCCGCCCATGATCAGGCTGGCCTTCTCGAGCACGTCGACGCGCTCGGCCACCAGCTGCTGAATCAGCTCCGGATCAGGCTGAGGGGCGGAATCAGCCCGCTCGGCCACCAGGGCCTCCAGCTCGCTCAGCTGCTCGGCCAGGCTGTCGAAGCGCAGCTCGGCGGCGGCCAGGTCGTCAACGGTGGCCTTGTAGACCTCCCACGGCACGCTGCGGCCGGGGGTGGCGGAATCGCCGCGGGCCTTGTTGCGCTTGGCCATGCCGTAGCCGTCTTCCTTCTCTTCGGGGTCCATCTCGCCCTCGCCTTCCATTTCTTCGGGGTCCATCTCTTCCTCGGCGTTTGCCTTGGACTTGGCGGAACTCTTCATGTCGGCACGGTCGGTGGGTTGAGCGGGAGCGGGCATGGGGGTGGCCTCAGGAAGGGAAGGGAGGAGATCGGCGGAAACAGCGACGATCGGCGGGTCGTCGGCATCGGCGGAGTCGAAGTGCAGGCACACTTCGGAGCCCGCGCGGGCCTTGCGGGTGACGGCGAGATGGTTCCCGCTGATGTTCCGCTGCACGCCGTCGTACCGGGTGCCATCGGGGGCTGTGCCCGGCGTGGGGTCGTACTCGCAGCGGTAGCCCACGGAGAGCTCAACCGCATCGCGACGCTTGACGGCCTCGATTGCTTCTCGATCCGTCAGGGTGACGGTGCCATGCACAAAGCCGTCGGTGAACTCCACCTGGGTGCCGCTGTGGCCCCGGGTGTGTTGCCGCACGGTGTCGGGCGTGAGCAGCTGGGGCGGATGCTCCAGCGTCACCGGCAGGCCGCCCATCGACAGAAGAGAATCCGGACGGGACACCTCTTCCGGCGGGCGATATTCGACCCGTTTCGACCCATCCGGGTTGGTGTAGGTCTGGCAGCCGCTGCGGGAGAACGTCCCACGCACGCGCACGTAGCCCTCTGGAGTTTCCAGAAAGCTGGCGGGTAGGTTGGAGCGATCGAAGCGGAATTGCACCGGCAGATAGCAGGAGCTGCCAGCAAGATGGGGCCGCCGGATCTACCTTGCGCCTGTTGATGCCATAAACGCACCGTGCCCACTCTCCTGCCAGACGCAATGGTGCGGCGCCTGTTGGGTGCACGTTTGGGCGTGATTATGCAGCAGCGGGGCGTCAGCCAGCAGCAGCTGGCGCAGCACCTGGAGGTGCACCGCAGCGCCGTGAGCCGCTGGTGCTCCGGCGAGCGGGATCCCAACCCAGGCCAGCTGCGATCGATCTGCCTGCTGCTGGCGATCGATCCGGCCCTGCTGCTGGGGCTCTGATCAGCGCTTGGCCGGGGGCTGGCCCTGGCGAGCAGTGGCCAAAGGGGGTGTCTGCTGGAGGCGCAGCATCACCGTGGTCTCCACGGCCACGTTGGCCCAGTCGATGGGCTCGCCATCGGCCCGGGGGGCCTCGGGGATAGAGCTGGGGGTCTGGGGGGTGCTCATCGGGCCAGGGTGGTGCATTGCATCCGGAGGGCATCGATCCGGACCTCCAGGATGTTGGCAGCGGCATCACGGCGCCGGCTGCCACCAAGGCGTTGCCGCGGCCCGACGGCCAGGCCGGCGGCTTCCTTTCCCCGTACCGGAGCAATGCCCCGCTGGGCGCGGCACTCCTTCGGCAGAGAGATGCAGGCGTTCCCGCAGCTGTAGCCCGTGCGGCACTGCCGCTTGAGAGCGTCGATTCGCTCCTGCAGGCTGTCGGCCCGGGGCCGCTTGCGCAGACCCAGGGCCTCCAGCTCCTGCTCTACAGCGGCAAACACGTCCCGCTCCAGCTCCTGCCGCACCTTCGTTTCAGATTCGCCCGCTTCCACTCGATCAGCGGCTCGGTTGAGAGCGGAGCTGATGGGCCCGCTGGAGCTTTTCAGACGCTCGAACACCGACAGGGCCTCGCTGGCCTCGCCGGCAACCTTGGCGCTCTGCTGCTGGTTGATCACGTTGCCAGCCTTCTCCGCGAGGGTGGAGGCTGCTCTGCTCTTGGAGACGGTGCCGAACAGGCGCTTCTCCCGCGTGATCTTGGCCTTTAGGCCGGCGGAGAGCTTGGCCCGGGTGAAAAGGTTGTCCTTGACCTCCTGGCTCATCCCGAAGAGGTCCATCGTGGTCTGGGTGCGCTGCTCGCTGGCAGCGGCATGTTCCACCAGCTCGAGCAGCGTCTGATCAGCAATGCCCTTGCGGGAGCCGATCATCTTGAACACCTCCCGCTGCTTTGCCTCATCGAGGCCGCTGCCGCCAATGATCGCGCCGCGGTTCACGCTTAGATCACCGCGCACCACGGCGTTGAACACCTCGCCGGGCAGCTTGCTGAGTTTGAGGCCCTTCTCCGCCTGGCCGCTGCGCAGCGGCAGGCCCTTGGCCTCCACATCAGCCTGGGACCTGATGCCAGTGTCGCGGAAAAATTTGGCGGCATCCATCGGGGTGCCGGCACCCTCGGCAATGTTCTGCATGGCGCCGATCGCCCGGGCTTCGGTGGCGGTTTTTGCGTTGAGGAAGCGCACGGTCACCTCCTCGGCTCCCAGGCGCCGGGCCAGGGCCATCCGGTTGTGGCCGTTCACCACGTAGACCTTGCCGTCGGCTGGGTCCTTCCAGACGCTCATCACGCCGGCGAGGTTTGGATCCCACTTGCGAACACCCGAGAGGCTGCCCACCTCACCGGTGCCCTCAGTGGCGTTCAACTTGTACTGAAACCGCCCTGGATCGAAGACGATCTCACCGGGCTTCATGTTGCGGACGGTGCCGGGCTCCGTGGAAGCGCTGGCGGCCTCGGGGACCTTGCCGGTGCGCAGGTACTCGGCAATCTCGGGCCGGGCCAACAGCTTCTCCACCCGCTTGGTGGTGCGCTCCTGTTGCCGCTCTCTTGCGGCCACTCCCCGGGCGGCCGACACCTGAGAGGCGGTGGCCACGGCGGCCTTGTCGCCGGCGGCCGCCAGCTGCTGCAGACGCCGCAGGCGAGCCTGGCCGATCGCGCTGCCCGGGGTGATCCGGCATTCCTTCTGCAGGGAGATGCAGGCGGAGCCGCAGCTGTAGCCGGTGGTGCATTTGCGCTTCTGACCGGTGGCCCGGTTACTGCGGCGGAAATCCATCCGCACGGCAGGAGCCCGCAGCTGCAGGAACGAATCCGATCTCAGCTCCCAGCCACGCTCACCGATGCCGTCCCAGGCGGGCCGGTAGCCGACACCTTCCGCATCGACACGAAAGCGGTAGACCAGACCATCGGCGGCCATCCGCCCGGCATGGCCGGCGCCCTCCTGCCGCCAGTCGAGCACCAGGGCGCCGGGAAGGACCTCCGCCAGCAGCTGTTGCAAGACCGGAGAGACCCGATCGGCAGCGTCATGCCGCAGGGCCGCCGGCCGGCGGGGCAGGGCCTGCCGGGCCGTCGAGACAGGCAACTGGGCCTCGATGGCCGAGAGGCGATCCTGCAGGGCCTGGTGACGGCTCATCGATCAGGGGCCTCCTTCCATGGCCGTGGCGGTGTCAGGCGGCTGCGCAGGTGGTCCGCCGCGGCAGCACTTGTCGAAGATGCTGCGGAGGTGATCGCGGCCCTCACGTCTGCGGCGGGAATCATCCCGGCTGCCTTGGCAGCATCCTCAACCTCCTGATGCGTCGGGAATCGAGCCCCCGGTGCAAGGGTCGTCATCGCCTGCTGCTGGATCTCTGCAGCTTTCGACCAGACCTCACCCCGGAGCCTTTCGGCATCCACCACCTGTTGTTGGAAGGTGATGACCGGCGCCAGCGCCGCTTTCAGGTCTTCGATGGGCTTTGTGGCCACCGCCAGCAGCCGCTCCTCCAGCCCCTCGAGGGCCGTGTCGATCCGGTCTTCCGCCCGATCCAGCGCGGCATCGATCGCCCCGTTCAGCTGTGGGCGGACCTTGTTTGCCAGTTTCAGGACGAGGCGATCCAGGAGGGGGTCCAGCAGTCGATCAAGCCAGTTCATCGGGATACTCCGAGAAGAGTTTTCATGCGCTCGAGCCGGGCCTGCAGGGCATCAATGCGGCTGTCGCCCCGGTCGCTCTGGCCCGTGCCTTTCGGTCGGTAGGTAACCATGCCGCGTTTGGTGAACTTGAACGTGAAGCGCTGCTGGTTGGACACAAACTCTCCCTGGGGCTCGCCGCCCTGGTCAGAAATCGAGAGGATCCGCACCGGTCTGATTTGCTCGCTGAGCAGCTCGGTGGCCAGCGTCACCATTTCGGTTCGTCGGTCCATAGGTTCGATGCGCTTTAGCCTCAGTCTGGCACCGGTATGGTTGCCCGCTTCAATCCAGTTATCAGGACCTGTTTACGGGTACTGGGGGCTGACGTACTCACGCATCAAGTCCCGCGATAAACTCAGCCGGGAGGCCGTGGGTCGCGGCCAGCGCTGTGATGGCAGGTATCAATTCCGAGCTGACCAAGCCTAGCTCAGCAACCTTGGCCCAAGCCGCTAAAAAGGTGCGCGGATTTCCCTCAGCCGCTTGCAGTAGCCCACCGCTCAGCATCCGCTCAAGTGGGCGATTGACAGATTCCACCGTACCCAACAGCTCGTGTATGGCAGGCACGCCAGCCAGCTCCAACCCAAACTGAATCCACTGCGGCTCAGGCGTTGGCTCGATTGCCGGCGAGCGATCGACGGTTTCCATGTTGTACGCCACGCCATTGAGCAGATACGGCTCACAGGGCTGCAGGATCTGGGTTTCCGGGTCGTGTGGCGGGTCGCTGCGGATGGCAACTGCGTTGTTCTCAGCGAGGAACTCAGCATTGGGGCCGAGCGCCGAGAATGATGTATTTGGCCACAGGGTGCGGTAGTCGCCGTGGGTGGTGATTTGGTTGTTGAGGATGATGGCGTGGGTCATGGTTAAAATTTGTTCAGGTAGGGGCTAAGCACAGCATCAAGTGGCAGCAGTGGCGATAATGCAGTGCCGTAAATCCTTGCTGTAGTGCTGCTGAATGGCACACAGAACACTCGACCATCAGGCAGCAGTACGCCACCAAAAAAAGCATTAGAACCTGGATAAGTGCCAGCTGGAGTTGTTAGCGTGTCAGTAACTGGATTGTAAATCCTTGCTGTAGTGCTGTTGCGTGGCACACAGAACACTCGACCATCAGGCAGCAGTACGCCACCAAAAAAAGCATTAGAACCTGAATAAGTGCCAGCTGGAGTTGTTAGCGTGTCAGTAACTGGATTGTAAATCCTTGCTGTAGTGCTGTCGCGTGGCACACAGAACACTCGACCATCAGGCAGCAGTACGCCACCAGCAAAAGCATTAGAGCCTGGATAAGTGCCAGCTGGAGTTGTTAGCGTGTCAGTAACTGGATTGTAAATCCTTGCTGTAGTGCTGCTGAATGGCACACAGAACACTCGACCATCAGGCAGCAGTACGCCACCAAAAAAAGCATTAGAACCTGAATAAGTGCCAGCTGGAGTTGTTAGCGTGTTAGTAACTGGATTGTAAATCCTTGCTGTAGTGCTGTTGAATGGCACACAGAACACTCGACCATCAGGCAGCAGTACGCCACCAGCAAAAGCATTAGAACCTGGATAAGTGCCAGCTGGAGTTGTTAGCGTGTCAGTAACTGGATTGTAAATCCTTGCTGTAGTGCTGTTGTTTGGCACACAGAACACTCGACCATCAGGCAGCAGTACGCCACCAAAAAAAGCATTAGAACCTGGATAAGTGCTAGCTGGAGTTGTTAGCGTGTCAGTAACTGTCAAGTTAAACTGTGACTGCAACGCCAACAAGAACTGGCCCCCGTTGTAAGGACCATTCCATGGCGGAAACGGCACGCCCTTGCTCACCGCCCTCAAAAAATGCCCCCTCATGACGCCGTGCTCCCCACCAAGCCACCATGCAGGACATCACCTTCACGCCAGAACTCAACATGCAACCATCCCGATGATGGTGCCGCTGGAGCTGTGCCGCCCACCCACACCACCGGGCCACCTGTGCCGGTGTAGGTCAAAGCAAAGGTGCTGAAATTCATTTTCAGCTTCATGCTCTGACCGTCTAGGAACGTAAACACCGGTGTACGATTTGCGCCGAGCGTTACCCTTTGCAGCGGGCCATTTAGCGGGTTGATCTCAAACCCTACCGCGTCGGTGATCGTGAACACCGACTCGCGCAGGTTGCCCAGCGTCTTGTTGGTCAGCGTCTGCGCCGCATCGGCCGCCATGTCAGCGATTGTACCAACGATCTTCTGAAGCGCCTGCAAGATTGAATCTGCAGCCGTAACCGTGCCAGCGCCTGCAGCGAATCCCGTCAACGCTGCGCCGATTGCTCGGGCTGCTGTGAAATACAGGTTGCCACCAGTCTCGAGTAGATCGCCTGTGCCAAGGGTGACAGCCCCGGTCTGCCCGTTAATTGAACTGACAGGGGAAATACCATTGGGCAGTTGGATCCAATCGGAAAGAGATGCGCCATTGTTGGCAACAATCACCCATTCCGTGCTGGAATCTGTCCGAATACACCAGTCCCCGCTCTGCCCGCGAAGCGCAAGCATCGCGCTCTGATTTGCGGCCTGGCCGAGATATTCAACGACGGCAATGCTGGGGATCTGGGATGTAGGCACCAGGCCGCCAACCAGATCGGCCTTCAGGGAGAGGTTGGGAGATCCGGCGAGGCTGGTGTACGGGAGCTGGCCCGTAACCTCGCTGGAGAGATCTACCGCCGTTCCGGCGCTCCAGGTGTCGGCCGCTGTCCGGCGCACGATGCCGGTGCCGCTTAACCCCTCAACCGCTGCCAGATCGTTGGCCAGCGCCAGGGTGATCGAGCCGGAAGAGGTGATAGGCCCACCGCTAACCGTGATCCCCGCTGCCGGCGGGGAGATGTTGACGCTGGTAACCGTGCCTGTCCCGGTAGCGGTAACAGTCAGATTCGTGCCGGTGATGCTCAGCCCATCCGCCAGGTTGAGGTACGTGAGCTTGCCGGCGCTGGCATCCCAGAACAGGAGCACGTCTCCAGCAGGGCCCTCGGCATTCAGCTGCTGGCCCGCCAGGCTCAGCACGTCAGCGACGCTGGCCCCCAGCGTCAGATCTGTTCCGCTTCCTGGATCGGTGCTCCCGATGGTCGCCTGCAGGACGGTTTCCTGTAGCTGAACGACAGCTGAGATGTCAGTCACGACGCACTCCCGATTCGGGTGATCTCTTGCGTGCCAGCAAAAATAGGAACGATCAGTCCGGTGGATAGGGTGACAATGATCTCCCAGTAGTAGAAACCGACCGTCAAGGGGAGGACCTGCGGCAGCACCCGAAAAACACCGCCGGTGGCGTTGGTGATCTGGATGCCGGTGTTGACCCCCATCGCCAGTCGCTCGGCTCTCTCTCCCACTCGCCGGTAAACCATTTGCAGCTGCGCACCGGTGAGGTTTAGAGGCGTGCCGGCCGGCATCTCCAGGGTGACCGAATTGATTCCCTCCCAGGTCGTGCCTTCATAGACGGCATCGAGCTGCAGGGTTTGCGGCTGTGTCACGACTGATGAACGGATGCCGTCAAGCTAGGCATGGCGCTCAGCCAGCCTCAGCCGACTCCTTTTCGCTTTCCGCGATGTCAGCAGCAGGCGCAACTGCACCATCAGCTGGTGCGGCTTCAGGCGGCGGTGCAGCGGCCAGCTCGTTGGCCTCAGCGGCAACTTCATCGAAGGCTTGAACAACGGTCGCCAGGTGATCGCCACTTGCCAGGGCATCCGGAGCTTGCAACGCTTTCAGCGCCGTGGTCATCGCCCAGATCGCTTCCAACGGGCCCACACGCTGCAGGAAGGCCAACAGATGCTGGGCGGCATACTCACGGTCTGCGGTGGTCATTCCGTTGCTGCGGATCGGCACCTACACCGTAGGCGCTTTGTTGTCACTCCGATCTGATGCCAGACCGTAACAGCGCCAGATCGCTCAAGGATTGAGCGGGGCAACCAAGGAAACCGATTGATTGCGATAGATCGTGTCGCGAAGGATGGTGAAGGCAACCAGCCCCATCACCATGCCAGCGGCGACAGCAAACAAAGCCAGCACAGCCACCTCATCGGAGCTGTAATGGCGCCTGGTGGCGGCGCGATTTGGGCGCTCGTGCTGAGCTGGCAAGCGGCGTGTCCTGGCTCGTTGACCGCCGCTGAGCGGCTGCACGGCGGTGGCGGGGCGGATCTGGGGCAGCGCCGGAGCGCGCCGCCGGGAAAAGGATTCAGCCATTACTGCCTAGGGTTGTTGCTGTCTGGGTGCAATAGTACACAGGTCCGAGAGGTTCGCTACGATTTCGGACATTGCCAGTCTGGTCCGTACCCATCGAGCCATGAGATTTCTTCATGTTTTGGCTGCCGCAGCTCTCGGCACCGGCGCTTGCCAGCCGCAGCGGGCCCAGGCCTACAGCCTGACCACGGCGGCCTGGGCCTCAGCAGGTTCGATCTGCCAAGTCATGGCCGCTGGCTTTTCGATGCCTGAGGCCGTTCGCATCGGCCTCACCGACAGCCTGATGCTGTGGTCAGCTGAGATGCAGCATCCGGCCTTTTCTCGGCTCATGGCCGCGGAGGTGGTGCGGCGATGCCCAGATCTGCTGCGCTCGGCTCCAGGGGGAGGGACGCAGCTGTGAGCCAGGGGAAGGCCTCAACCGCTGCACGACCTCAGAAGCTGCTGCTGACAGTGGCCGATGCCGCGGAAGCGTTGAGTGTGAGCGAGAAGTACATCAGGCGCCTGACTCTGCGCGATGCACTGCAACAGCGCCTGATCAGCTACGCGGCTGAGGTGCGATCGGGTCACCACCAGGCCCCACCGTCACCGACCGCAGCACCGCCGCAAACAGCACCCGTTGCTGTTCAGGTGTCGCGCCATTGAAGAACCACGGATCCTGCAGCGCTTCATAGGCAGCAGGATCAATGGCCGGTTGCTCCACGCGCTGCGCCGTCTCGATTCGCTGCCGCTGCTCCGCCACTGCTGCCGCCATCGCCCGGTTGTCCGGGTTACGGGCCGCCATCCGCTCCATCAGCTCCAGCTCGCCGCGCATCGCTGCCAGTGCTGGATCTTCTGCTGCTGGTTCGCTCAGCACGGCCGCTAGTCGCCGCGCCTCAGCCACGCACGCCTCGACAACTACCGGAAGGATTCGATCCTCCCTGGCTCCGCCACGGGCATCGCAGAGCCGGTGCCGGCACCGCCACCACGCCACGCCGTTCGATGTGTTTCGTCGCAGCAGGTGGCCGCAGGATGCGCACCGCAGCAGCCCCGTCAGCCCGTGCCGGGTCTCGGTGGTGCCCGCTGCCTTAAACCGGTTGGTGGGTCGCTGCAGCAGTGCGGCCAGCTCCCGCCAGTCCTGTTCGCTGATTAGTGCCGGGTGCTGGTCGTAGTGGATCTCACCCCACTGCCGCCGCCAGCCCTTGCCGCTGCCCCTGTCGAGCTGGTGGCCGATGTGCCCGCGGATCACGGGATTCACGAACCACGCCTGCAGGTTGGTGGCGGCCGGCGTCCACGCGCACCACTGCGGCATGGAGCGGGCCACCGCCGCAAAGCTCGCCAGCCGCCGCAGCTCACGCAACACGCGCAACGCCTCCCCCCAGTGCTCAGGGTGCGGCTCCAGCCGATGGCCTGGCCCGTTCTGGTAGCCGAAGGGCTTGCGCCGCCTGAGGTGCCGGCCCTCGGCGCGGTAGACGGTGAACTGGCGACGTAGGCGCATCGAGAGCATGCGCGATTCCATCTCCGCCAGGCCCGTCTGCAGCCTGGCCATCAGGAACCCCTGAGGAGTCGCCGTCTCGATCGCGCCACCGTCCAGGGCCCGCACCGTGACGCCCCGCGCCTCGCACTGGGCCAGCAGGGCGTCGGTGTAGGCCGCATCACGCCCCAGTCGGTCCACGCGGGTCACCAGCAGCTCCGAGACCTCGCCGGCCTGCACCATCGCCATCAGCTCCAGCAGTCCGTCCCGATCCGAGCTGCGGCCTGTTTCTATGTCGGTGATCACACGGCTGCAGCCGGCGGCATTGAGGCGGCTGACCTGGGCGGGGAGGGCGTCGGCCTGATCGTCCTTGCTGACGCGGGCGTAGCCGATGGCAGCCATAGGATCAGCCCAGAACGGCCGCTCACACTACCCTGCGCTATGGACACCTTTTCCTTCGACGTGGTCTCCGACTTCGACCGCCAGGAACTGGTGAACACGCTCGACCAGGTGCGCCGCGAGGTGAGCCAGCGCTACGACCTCAAGGACTCCGGCACTGCGATCGAGCTGGAGGAGACGAGCCTCACGATCACCACCGCCAGCGACATGACCCTGCAGGCGGTGAGCGATGTGCTGCTGCAGAAGGCCACCAAGCGCAACCTCTCCCTGAAGATCTTCGACTTCCAGGACCCTGAGGCCGTGGGTGGCAACAAGGTGAAGCAGGTGGTGAAGCTGCGCAAGGGGCTGAGCCAGGACCTGGCCAAGAAGCTGAGCAAGGCCGTGCGCGACAGCATCAAGAAAGTCACCGTGGCCATTCAGGGCGAGAGCCTGCGGATCACCAGCAAGAGCAAGGACGACCTGCAGCAGGTGATCGCCCTGCTGCGCGAGCAGGAGAAGGATCTGGAGGTGCCGCTCCAGTTTGAGAACTACCGCTGATGCACCATCCCCAGGCCCTGTTCGCCCACACCCGTTCCCTGGAGCTGCGGATCGATGAGCTCCTCGACAAGGTGGCCGAGGGGGGCATCCAGTTCGAGAGGGGGATGGTGCTGCTGTTGGAGCGGGGACTGGCTCCCGAAACCGAGGAGAAGCTGCAGCAGCTGATCCAGCTCAAGGAGCGCTGCAACCAGCTGCGTCGCCGGGTGGTGGACACCCTCTACAGCGAGATGCTGATTCCGGACTTCCGCGGCGATGTGCTGCGCCTGCTCAGCCATCTCTACGGCCTGCTGGATGCTCTCAAGAACGCCTTTCAGGAGTTCCTGATTGCCTATGCCGAGGTGCTCAACCGCCGCGAGTCGCTGGCCGATGTGAAAGACCTGGTGGCGGTGGTGGTGCAGAGCGTGCAGGCGGCGGTGCTGGGGGCCCGGGCCTTCTTTCGCAACCCGGAGGCCGTGCGCGACCACATCAACCAGATCCGCATCCATGAGGCAGAGGCCGATGGCATCACAGTGCGCCTGAAGACCGCCCTGTTCGCCTCTGCCCGCCCCCTGGACCAGAAGCTGCTCGGCCGCGATGCCCTGGCGCTGATCGATGGTCTGGCCGACCTGGCCGAGGAGATCAGCGACGAGCTGTCGATCCTGGCGATCAAGCGGGCCCTGTAGTGCTGGCCACCGGTCTGCTGTTCCTCTCCAGCGGTCTGTTCCTGGGCTGGTCGCTGGGAGCCAACGACGCCTCCAATGTGTTCGGCTCCGCGGTGGGCAGCCGCATGCTGCGCTTCTCCACCGCCGCCTTCCTCTGCAGCACCTTTGTGGTGCTGGGGGCTGTGAGCGCCGGCGCCGGCGCCAGCGGCGGCCTCGGCCAGCTGGGGGCGGTGAATGCCCTGGCCGGCTCATTCACCACCGCCCTGGCCGCTGCCCTCACCGTGGCCTGGATGACCCGGGCCGGCCTGCCGGTGTCCTCCACCCAGGCGGTGGTGGGGGCGATCGTGGGCTGGAACTGGTTCAGCGGATCGGCCACCGACCTCAGCCAGCTCAGCCGCATCGTGGCCACCTGGGTGTTCTGTCCGCTGCTGGCAGCCCTCATGGCAGCCGTGCTGTACGCGGTGGGGGCCATGCTGCTGCGCCGCAGCCGGCTGCATCTGCTGCGCCTGGATGCCCTGCTGCGGTTGGGTCTGATCCTGGCGGGGGTGTTCGGCTCCTACAGCCTGGGGGCCAACAACATCGGCAACGTGCTGGGGGTGTTTGTGCCCGCCGCTCCCTTCCCCGCCCTGAACCTCCCGGGGGGGCTGGTGGTCAGCGGCACCCAGCAGCTGTTCCTGCTGGGTGGCCTGGCCATCGCCGTGGGCGTCTACACCCACTCGCGCCAGGTGATGCTCACGGTGGGCGACCGGCTGATGCCCCTCTCTCCCTTCGGGGCCCTGGTGGTGGTGTTGGCCAATGCCCTGGTGCTGTTCCTCTTCTCCTCCCAGGGACTCGCCGATGCCCTGGCGGGGCTGGGGTTCCCGCCGATTCCCCTGATCCCGGTCTCCAGTTCCCAGGCCGTGATCGGCGCGGTGGTGGGGGTGGCCCTGCTGCAGGGGCCGCGCGGTCTGCGTCAGGTGCGCTGGGGATTGCTGGCCCGCATCGCCTCGGGCTGGGTTTCCACGCCAGTGCTGGCGGCCTTGCTGGGCTACGTGCTGCTGTTCGTGGTGCAGAACGTGTTCGGCCAGGTGGTGTTCGAGCCGTCCGCCTGAGCCCAGGGGCTGGGCCGGCTGCCTACGCTGCCGGCCATGGCGGAGCAGGCTGCAGGCAGCGGGCGCGGTTGGCGGTTCTGGATCGACCGCGGCGGCACCTTCACCGACGTGGTGGCCTGTGATCCCACCGGTGCTCTGCGGGTGCGCAAGGTGCTGTCCGAGCAGCCCGAGCGGCCCGGTGATCCGGCGGTGAGCGCCCTGCGCGAGCTGCTGGGGCTGGCCGATGAGGCCCCCCTGCCCCCCGGCCTGGTGGAGGAGGTGCGCCTGGGCACCACCGTGGCCACCAACGCCCTGCTGGAGCACCGCGGTGCGCCGGTGCTGCTGCTGATCAACCGCGGTTTCGCCGATCTGCTCAACATTGGCGACCAGCACCGTCCGGAGATCTTCGCCCTGGCGATCGAGCGGCCCCGCCCCCTTGATGGGCGGGTGATTGAGGTGGGCGGCCGGCTGGCCGCCGATGGCCGGGAACTGGAGCCCCTGCAGCTCGATGGGGCCCTGGCCGTCGCGGTGCGCGAGGCCCAGGCTGCCGGCTGTTTGAGTTGCGCGGTGGCTTTGCTGCACAGCTGCCGCCAGCCGGCCCATGAGCAGCAACTGGCGGCCTGGCTGGGGCCCTTCGGCTTTGCCGAGATCGCCCTCTCCCACCAGCTCAGCGCCCAGCCGCGCCTGGTGCCCCGCGGCCACACCACCCTGGTGGAGGCGGCGGTGGCGCCGGTGCTGGATGGCTACCTGGCCCAGGTGCGCGCAGCCCTGGGCGGGGAGCCGCCAGCAGGGCCGCGCCTGCGGGTGATGGGCTCCAGCGGCGCCCTGGCGGATCCGGCCCTGCTGCACGCCAAGGACACGATCCTCTCCGGGCCGGCCGGTGGCATGGTCGGCGCCGTGGCCGTGGCGCGTCAGGCGCTGGCCCCGGATGCCCCACCCCAGCCGGTGGTGGGCTTCGACATGGGTGGCACCTCCACCGACGTGTTCCACTTTGCGCCGGAGCTGGGGGAGCTGGCCTGGGAGCGGCAGCCGGAAACGGAGATCGCCGGGCTGCGGCTGCAGGCGCCGATGCTGCCGATCCACACCGTGGCCGCCGGCGGCGGCTCGATCGTGCGCTTCGACGGCGAGCGGCTGCTGGTGGGGCCTGAATCGGCCGGGGCCAACCCGGGGCCGGCCGCCTACCGCCGCGGTGGTCCGGCCACCGTCACCGACGCCAACCTGCTGCTCGGCCGGCTGCCCGCCACGGCCCTGCCGCCGGTGTTCGGCCCCGGCGGCGACGAGGGCGCCAATCCCCAGGCCGCCCGGGCTCGCTTTGCCGAGCTGGCGGCGCGGATGGCCGCTGTGGCTCCCGGCATCACCCCCGAGCAGGTGGCGGCCGGCGCCCTGGCGATCGCCATCGAGACCATGGCCAGTGCCATCCGCCGCATCTCGATCGAGCGGGGCCACGACCTGCGCGGCGCCCTGCTCGTGAGCTACGGCGGTGCCGGCGGCCAGCACGCCTGCCGCCTGGCCGAGGTGCTGGGGGTGCGTCGGGTGCTGCTGCACCCGCTGGCCGGGGTGCTCTCGGCCTATGGCATCGGCATGGCCCGCCAGCGCCTGCTGCTGGAGCGCAGTCTGGTCGGCCAGCTCGAGGCGGAGCTGCTGCCCCTGCTGCGCCAGGCTCGCGACCAGCTGGTGGCGGAAGGGGCCAGGCAGCTGGCCGGGGACGGGCCGCCGGCCCGGGTGGGCGTGCGGCTGGAGCTGCGTTACCCCGGCCGGGAGCAGGGGCTGGAGGTGCTCTGGCCCGCCATGCCGACCACCGCGGTGACCACCGTGGCGGCCGATGCCGAGCTGGCGGAGCTGCGGCGGCAGTTCGCCGCCAGCCACCGCCGGCGCTTCGGTTACCTGCCGGAGGCTGGCGGCGAGACCCTGGTGGTGGAGCGGTTGCTGGTGGAGCTGGAGACCGGCAGCGGCGCCTCCGAGGTGGCAGAACCGGCTGTGGCAGAACCGGCTGTGGCAGAACCAGGGGTGCCCGAGCCCGAGATGTCAGTACCGGCCACCAGTCCGCTCTGGCAGCATGACCGCTGGCTGCAGGTGCCCCACTGGCAGCGTCACCAGCTTCAGCCGGGCCAGCGGCTGCAGGGGCCGGCGCTGATCACCGATCCCACCTCCACCAGCCTGCTGGAGGCCGGCTGGCAGGCGCGCCTGCTGCGCGGCAGTGTCCTGCTGTTGGAGCAACAGGCGTCCCAGGCCCCCATGGCCGGAGCTGGCGCGGCTGCTGCTGCCGAGCTTGCTGATGCCCCCGATCCCACCCTGCTGCAGCTCTACAACCACCGCTTCATGGCGGTGGCTGAGCAGATGGGGGCGCGCCTGCAGCAGAGCGCCCGCTCAGTGAACATCCGCGAGCGTCTCGACTTCTCCTGCGCCGTGTTCGACGGCCGCGGCGCCCTGGTGGCCAACGCCCCCCACATTCCGGTGCACCTGGGCTCGATGGGCGACAGCGTCGCCGGCCTGCTGGCGGCGATCGCTCGGGGCGAGCGTCCCCCCCTGGTCCCCGGTGATGTGGTGCTCAGCAACGACCCCTACAACGGTGGCACCCACCTGCCGGACATCACCGCGATCACGCCGGTGTTCGCACCCGCTGGCTCTGGCGCAGACCTCGCCGGGCCACCGGTGCTGTTCGTGGCCAGCCGCGGACACCATGCCGATGTGGGCGGCATCAGCCCCGGCTCGATGCCGGCCTTCAGCCGCTCGATCACCGAGGAGGGGCTGCTGCTCGACAATGTGCCCTTCGTGCAGGCGGGCCGCTGGGATGAAGGGGCCTGGCGGCAGCGCCTGGCCGCCGGCCCCTGGCCGGTGCGCAACCCCGACCAGCTGCTGGCCGACCTGCAGGCCCAGGTGGCCGCCAACCAGCTCGGAGTCGACCAGCTCCAGCAGCTCATCAACCGCCATGGACTGGCGGAGGTGATCGCCTACGCCCGCCACGGTCAGCGCAACGCGGCGGCGGCGGTGCGGCGGGTCCTGGCCCAGCTGCGCGATGGACACTTCAGCGTTGATCTCGACGGCGGCGGACACATCGCCGTGGCGATTCGCCTGGATCCGCAGGTGGGTCGGGTCCAGGTGGATTTCAGCGGCACATCCCCCCAGCGTCCCGACAACTTCAACGCTCCCTTGGCCGTCACCAAGGCGGCGGTGCTCTACGTGTTCCGCTGCCTGGTGGGGGAGGCGATCCCTCTCAATGCCGGCTGCCTGGAGCCCCTGGAGCTGATTGTGCCCGAGGGCTGCCTGCTCAATCCCCGGCCACCGGCGGCGGTGGTGGCCGGCAATGTGGAGGTGTCGCAGGCGCTCACCAACGCCCTGTTCGGGGCCCTGGGGGTGCAGGCGGCGGCCCAGGGCACGATGAACAACCTCAGCTTCGGCAATGCCCGGGTGCAGTACTACGAAACCCTCTGCGGCGGGACCGGCGCTGGCCGCGACCTGCAGGGCCGCGGCTTTGCCGGCGCCTCGGCTGTGCAGAGCCACATGACCAACTCCCGCCTCACCGATCCGGAGGTGCTGGAGGCCCGCTTCCCGATGCGGCTGGAGCGTTTCGCCATCCGCCGCGGCAGCGGCGGCGCCGGCCGCTGGCAGGGAGGCGACGGGGTGGTGCGCCAGCTGCGCTGCCTGGAGCCCCTGGCGGTGTCGCTGATTTCCGGCAGCCGCAGCGTGGCGCCGTTCGGGCTGGAGGGCGGCGCCCCGGGGGCCTGCGGCCGCAACGTGTTAGAGCGGGTCGATGGGCGCCGCGAGGAGCTGCCGGGTTGTTGCACCATCGAGCTGCAGCCCGGCGAAGCACTCTGCATCGAGACCCCGGGTGGTGGCGGTTTTGGTCCAGTTTCCGCCGCCGCCGACCCGCAACGTTCGGCTGCTGAGGCGCTCGGTGGTCTGCCAACCACAGATCAGCCATGAGCCGTCGCCAGCGCCCAGTATCCCTCTCCCAGCCCCTTCCCCAGCGGGTCCGGTCGACTCCGGCTCTGATCGCCCTGGTGCTGGCGCTGCCGTTGCCGGGCCGCGCCAACCCCCTGCAGGAGGGCAGCCAGCGCTTCCAGCCGCAGTGGTCGGCAGGGGGCATGGTGGCCAGCCAGGAGCGGCTGGCCTCGGAGGCGGGGGCGGCGGTGCTGCGCCAGGGGGGCAACGCGGTGGACGCGGCGGTGGCCACGGCTTTCGCCCTGGCGGTGACCCTGCCCCAGGCCGGCAACCTGGGTGGTGGTGGGTTCGCTGTGCTCTGGCTGCCGGGCCCCTCCCCCGCCCGTGGGCGGGGCTGCCTGCCGGTTCAACGGCCAGGTCAGAGCGGCCCCGAGCTGGCGGTCGGCCGCGGCGTGGCCGTGGCGGTGAACTTCCGGGAGACCGCCCCCCTGGCGGCCACTCCCGGGATGTTTCTGGCTGCCGATGGCCAGGTCGACCGCCAGCGGGCCACCCGCAGCCTGCTCAGCACCGCCGTGCCCGGCACCCCCGCCGGCCTGCTGCTGGCCCAGCGCTGCTACGGCCGCCTGCCCCTGGCCCGGGTGATGGCGCCGGCGATCGCGCTGGCCGAGCGGGGTTTTGCGGTGGGACCCGAACTGAGCCGTTCCCTGCGCCAGGCGGCGCCGCTGCTCCAGGCCGACCCCACCTCCCGCCAGTTGTTCTTCCAGCCACCGCGCCAGGCGGGGGGCGAGCCCCAGCCCTACCGGCCTGGCGACCTGCTGCGCCAACCCCAGCTGGCCGTCAGCCTGCGCCGCATCGCTGCTGCTGGCGAGGCCGGCTTCTACCAGGGCCCCAGCGCCCAGTCCCTGGTGCAGCTGATGGAGGAGCGGGGCGGCCTGATCCGCCAGGCCGATCTCGACGCCTACCGGGCCCAGCTGGTGCGGCCCCTGCGTGCCCGCTTCCGCGGCGCCAGCGTGCTGGGCATGCCCCCGCCGAGCAGTGGCGGCGTCACCCTGCTGCAGCTGCTGCAGATCCTGGACCCCCTGCCCCTGGAGCGCTGGGGGCTGAACAGCGCCGCCGGCATCCACGCCCTGGTGGAGGCGATGAACCTGGCCTACCGCGACCGCAACCAGTGGCTCGGCGATCCCGACCAGGTGGCCATGCCCCTGGAGCGCCTGCTCAGTGCGGGGTATGCCAGCGAGCTGCGCGGCCAGCTCGATCTGAACCGGCACCGTCCTGCCGCCAACCTGGCCCCTCCCGCGGCTCCCCGCCGGGAGGGGCCCAACACCACCCATCTCTCGGTGGCCGACCGCAACGGCGGCCTGGTGGCCCTCACCACCACCCTCAACTTCGCCTATGGCAACGGCGTGAGTGTGCCCGGCGCCGGCTTCCTGCTCAACAACGAGATGGACGACTTCACTGCCAGCCCGGGCCAGCCCAACGCCTATGGCCTGGTGCAGGGGGAGGCCAATGCAATTGCCCCGGGCAAGCGGCCCCTCAGCTCGATGAGCCCAACCCTGGTGTTCCGGCCCGATGGCTCCCCCTGGCTGGCCACCGGCAGCCCGGGCGGCAGCCGGATCATCACCACGGTGCTGCAGGTGCTGCTCGGCCGGCTGGTGCATGGCCTCAACCTGGCCTCAGCGGTCGCCAGTGCGCGCGTGCACAGCCAGCTCTGGCCTGAACAGATCAGCCACGAGCAGGGCATCAGCCCCGACACCCTGGAGCTGCTGCGCCGCCGTGGTCATCAGCTGCAGCTGGCGCCGGCGATGGGTTCGGCCAACAGCGTCGAGGTGCTGCAGCCGACAGCCGGCGATGTTGGCCGCAGCCTCGGGGTGGCCGATCCGCGCCGACTCGATGCGGCAGCAGTGGCCGAGTAGGGATGTCCTCCTTCGGAGCCGGGCGCAGTGCTCAGCTGACAGGGGCGTCGGGAGCCGTGATCAGGTTCACGGCCGAGAAGGCCAGGCCGATGCCGAAGAACAGGCCGATCGCCCAGAGGCTGTCGCTGGGCCACTGGGCGATCAGCATGCCGCCCAGCACGGTTTCCAATCCATTGGTGTCACCAACGAGTGGTGACCCGCGGCCGCGACATCCACAAGCACGGCATCGATTCGATCGTGTCATTGCCATGGCGCACCACCACCCAGCGACGGCGATCGCCATGCACCAGGCAGAGCTCGCACACCCACGGCCAGGGGCCGATGCGCTCGGGTCCAAGGTCCCAGTGGGCCGGATCGACCTGCATCTCGGTTGGCGGCTGCTCGAACTCCATCGTGCGCACGGTGCCGGCGTTGTGGCGCAGCAGAATGGCTCGGGGATCACGGGTTGAACGTGGCAGAGGAGAACACGATCTGGCAGCACAAACCCTGGTGGTGCCTGCCTTGGAGCATTGTGCTCACCGGCGTTGTGGTGGTAGCGGGCAGCTGGCTGATCCTGCATCGCTGGTGGATCAGTGCAGCTGTCGCCGCCGTGGTGCTGGTGTGGTGGTGGCTGTTTCTGGTGCTGGTGCCGGCGGCTTACCGGCGCGGTGAGCTGGACGCCTGAAGGACTCTCAGCTCGCCAAGCAGCCCTGCTGTCCGATCAGGCAACAGGCTGCATCAGGCCGCCGCCGGGGTTGGAGTCGTCGTCGTCGTTGTCCTGGCTGTCCTGGGCAAGGGCGCAGATGCCGAGGGTCACCAGGCAGACGAGACCAGACACCAGGCTGAAATCGCCGGAGAGACCTGAACCCAGATCGATCGGGGAGCTAAGGCACCCCGCCAGCTGGAGGCGGCAGCTGGAAGGAGCTGGACGGCCGGCTCGATCTGGGCCGGATCCACCTCGTGGGCCGGGTGCGCCACCCGGTGCTGCACGAGCTGTTCTGCGTGGCTGCCTGCCACGTGGATCTCACCTATCCCTTCGTGCTCAGCTGGAGCCTGCTGGTGGGCTTCTTCGAGGCTGACGGCCTTGTGGAACGGATCGCTGCCGTGCTGGCCGACCGGTTGGCGGGACTGGCTTGAGCAGGCGCCGCTGCGCTGTTTCCGTCGAAAACCCCTTCTCGTCGTGGAGGGTGAGCTCCTGGCGCAGCAGCTCGGTGTTGAACTCGATCACATCCGCCTTCTTGAGCGGCGGCAGGGTGATACCAGCCGGCAGCGGTGACACCACCCCTTTGGTGGTGCTGCGCATCGGCGCCTGCAGGTTTCCAATCAAGAGGTGTCACCAACGAGTGGTGACCGAGTCCTTCACCCTGTACGCCCCGGCCTGCCTGCTGGTGCTGATCGCCGCCCCCAACCTCACCGCCACCGTCGGCACCAGCGCCATCGCCGCCTGGCTGCATCCGCTGCTGCGGCTGGGCTACATCGGCGCCTACGTGGCCAACGTGCCTCCGCTGCGCAGCCTCTGCTGGGCCGGTGGCATCCTCTGCACCGGCCTGCTCTACAGCGAAGGGCTCCGCTCGCTGCTGCGGGGCTGATCCGGCTCATGGCAGGTGCCTTGCGCTGTTCTCAGCTGGGCGGAGTTTCTGCAGGCAGCTGCCCTCGCGCTTGCAACACATCCGCGATCTTCCCCATCGTGATGGCCTTCGCGCGCACATCACCCAACCGTTCAAAGACAGGAAGTAGCTCTTCT